>Ga0181521_10000221_pt1 | contig 68328 bp, 67 predicted proteins | sample PEATcosm2014_Bin_32_FD_119764 | JGI IMG/M metagenome (GOLD analysis project Ga0181521, IMG submission 119764) | Peatland microbial communities from MTU Mesocosm Facility, Houghton, MI, USA - PEATcosm2014_Bin02_60_metaG | ecosystem: Environmental > Terrestrial > Soil > Wetlands > Peat | place... | reverse complement strand
TGAACAGAAGCGGCAGAAACAGACGCGGTTCGTGCGCCCACGGAGATGTGTGCTCGAATTTAGTGTTAAACAAGAGAAAAAACTCTTGCAACGGCCGGCGTCGTTAGAGATACGGCGTTTACCGGGAGTTGATCTTCCGCGGGCGAGCCAGGCCAGATCCATTTCGAAAGAGTCTACTCTTGCTGCAGAAACTCCCCAACGTGACAGGCATCACAGCGGATTCCTTGCGCTCAGCGTAAAAGGTAAGATGGTGGCGAAGACGACGGACAAGAAATTCAAGAGGGCCTTGCAGCTCACACTGGCAGTTGTGCTCTCCAGCGTTGTGCTCTGTGGGGCCAGTAAGCAAACTCAAACCGCCCCGAATGCGGAAGAGCAGTTTACGCCGTTGATTCGCTCTGTCGAAGGACCAGACTTGTTCCGGGCCTATTGTGCCTCCTGCCACGGCGTGGCCGGCAAAGGAGCGGGTCCGGCAGCACCCGCGTTGAAGGCCAAAGTGCCCGATCTGACTCTCCTGGCCAGCGATAATCGAGGGCAGTTTCCCGCGGCGCAGGTGCGCGAAGTGATTATGGGCGAGAAAGTTGTGGCGGCGCACGGTTCCCGGGAAATGCCCATTTGGGGCCCAATCTTTCATCAGATTGACGCCGATGTAGACCGGGGAAATGTGAGGTTGGAGAATCTCGTGAAGTACCTGGAATCAATACAGACGATCGCGGCTTCGAATCCCCCGTCGGGTGCCGAACTGTATAGCCAACATTGCGCCGTCTGCCACGGAAATGATTTGAAGGGGGGTGGCCCTGCGCCTTACCCATTCAGAGCACCGGCCGACTTGACTACGCTAGCCCGGCGTCACGGCGGTAGATTCCCTGACGCCTATGTTTCGAACGTGCTGCGGAATGGCGTCGTAATCCCGGCGCATGGGCCAGCTGAAATGCCCATCTGGGGAGCCGATTTTACGATCCACCGATTGAATGAGACTCAAGTGACACTGCGAATTACAAACCTGACGAACTACATCAAGTCACTCCAGGCAAAATAGGACGTTCATGGCCCTTTCGACCCTACCGGCCTCTCGTTGCGGCAAAGAATAGTCTACAGAAAGAGAAGCGCTTCACACCAGCAGGCGCCGCGTCTTCGGAGTAAACTAGAAGACTAGGGAGGAAACTATGGCGATTCGACCCTTGGTTCTGCTCAGTGTTTTGTCGTTGATCGCTTGCGTGGCCGGTGCTGGGCTGGCCGTCGACCAAACACAGTTTCCACCGACCTATATGCCGTCGGGTGAGCAGACATACAAACAATATTGCGCCGCTTGCCACGGAGCGAACGCCAAGGGAAATGGTCCCCTGGCGTCCTTACTCAAGACGCCCCCATCAGATCTGACTACACTCGCAAAGCGTCATTTAGGCAAGTTCCCATATGACTATGTTTCGAGTGTCCTCGAATTTGGGCCAGGTCTCTCTGCTCACGGCTCATCGGATATGCCTACATGGGGCCCCATCTTCCGGTACTTCGACAAGCAGAACGAAAGAGTCGTGCAACAGCGCATCAAGAACCTCTGTAATTACTTGGCTTCGCTGCAAGGGACATAGTGTGCTCCCGATCTGGCTGCATGCGTGCCCGACCCTTCGTGGAGATCTCCCGCACACCGGCTACTTCTGTGGCTGTGCTGAAGGCGGCAGCATCCCGTTGAGCCGGAGGTAACTCGCGAGCTGCGAGTAGTGGTCAACCAAATCGGAGACCAACTCCAAGGCCGCCCGCGCGCGCGTCGTCTTGCGCCCGCCGAAGAAAGTGATGGGGTCGCCCATTTTCGAGTCCTGCAACGTTGTGAGCGCCTGCGAACAAAAATCGAATGACGCCTGAATCGCCGGCACTAACTTGTCTTTAGGATCGGTCTCGGCAACCTTGAAATCCTTGGGCACCGGATTGTCCGATATCATGGAGCACACTGCGAAGTCTGACAGCGCGACGTGGGCGATGATCTTTCCGAATGTCCATTGTTCCGGCGTGGGGCGATATCCGTATTTATCTCCAGGCATTTCATCGGCGGCAGCAGCGATTCGTTTGGACTGGCGGTCATAGATCTCCCGCACACCCGCCGTGACGGGGTTGGCCACCGAGCCCTGAGCGCGAGCCGCGATCGGTGCGGCCGCGCAGATCAGACCCAACCAGACCAAATGTTTCATCGGTTTTGCCTCCGCTTTTCGCCAACGAGTATCTATATGACAAACCGGGGCAGATGTCATGGCTCCCTATGACGGGCACAATCCCCGGTTACGACTTTACAGCGGCGTAAAGATACGCCCGCCCTACAGAGGCGTCAACAAGCGAAGGGCTGGGCCACCCCCCGGGGTGTGCTGTTATGAACAGACATCCGATCCTGCCGCCTCTATCATCGTCTTGAAAGAGGGAACATGCCACCTAAACGAATCCGCGAGACACCACGCTACATTGAAACCAGTGGCCAGCAGACTGCCGAAAGCGACACTCGCAAGGGGGATGTGGAGGTTCAATTCATGGACGGGACTACCGAGGTCTTCCCGGGTATCCCGTGCTCGGACTTCTTCAAATGGGAGAAGTACCACTTTGAAGTCTACTGTGCTCCGTCAGGCGTGAAACTCCCGCGCGCCGCGATCTAACCTCGAGTAGTTCAATTCGTGGTGTGCCTGCTACACCTTGTGCTGCCGGCGACCTACGGGCTGCGCCGCGCTCGCATTTCCTGGAGTATCTCTCCCAAATCAGATTTCCTGAGATGGTCTTCTGACATCGGAATCAGGCGCTGATTCTCGACCATGATGTGGGGCCGATAGAGATCCACCAGATGGGACACCAAGCCCTCAAAACGGGTCGCCTGCTCCGGCGACGGAGGCAAGGGCGCGGGAGGGAAGGCCGCTACATGGGCCGCCAGCTTCGCGAACACCGCCTCTTTCTCCCGATGCTGACTTTCAAGCATGGTCGTCAGCTCCGTCACAGCGGACCTCTCGTCGCCACTGTTGGCCAAGAGGCGGGGAAACACCGACTCCTCTTCGTCCTGAGTATGAAGATGCCCCATTGCTTCGAGGAACTGCAACGCTTTGTCCAGGGCCTCACGGGCTTCCTGGCGCTTCTGCTCGGAATCAGAACGCAGACGGGGAATTACACTCTCCAGGATTTGCAGATGTTCTTCGATCCGATCGTGGCAGACAACCAGATGCCGCAGGGGATCGCTGATGGTGACACCCGCATCAACGTCCGAGGTGGAAGTGTTTTTAAGCATGTCCGGAGCATATACGCGGGACTTTCCGATTTCAACCTTGAGGCTCGCAACGGCGTTGCACATCTCGATTTGCGAAGCAGAAGGGCCTCGCGGTGAGCATCCGCTCCGCAACCGGGATGCATGATCGCTATGTGTTCATTGGCAAGGCGAGTTGCTTCCAGTCTGGGGCCTCATTCAAAGACGGGGCAAAGCAGGCCCCAACGACGCTAACCCAAATCACCGATGCCTTTAATGCTATATGGGAAACGTACGAAGAAGTATGGAAAGCCGCGAAAGTCGAGCGATAACCCGGAGGTTTCTTGTCCGTTGCACCGGGTTTTCGGTATAGTGAAAGCAAGTTTCCGGGGGGCGGCGAAGGCGCCAATTTCCATTTCCCGCTTCTAAACTGGGTGCGATGACATGACCGAAGGCAAACATCCGTTCGCGACGATTGAAGAAGCCATCGAGGATATCCGCCAGGGCCGCATGATCGTCCTGGTGGACGATGAAGACCGCGAGAATGAAGGCGACCTGACCATCGCCGCGGAAAAGATCACGCCCGAAGCGATCAACTTCATGACCAAGTACGGGCGCGGGCTGATCTGCCTCTCGCTGACCGAGAAACGCTGCGACGCGCTCGACCTGAAGCCGATTTCGCCGCGCAATACGTCCGCGTTCGGTACGCCGTTCTGCGAGCCGGTGGACGCGCGCCGCGGCACTACCACGGGAACCAGCGCATGGGACCGCGCAACCACGATCCTGACGGCCACCGATCCGCACACGCGCCCCGAGGATCTCGCGCGGCCGGGGCACGTGTACACATTGCGCGCGCGCAACGGCGGAGTGCTGGTGCGCGCGGGGCAGACGGAGGCCTCGGTCGATCTGGCGCGAATCGCGGGACTCGATCCCTCCGGCGTGATCTGCGAAATCATGAACGACGACGGGACGATGGCGCGCGTGCCGCAGCTCACCGAGTTCTGCCGCGTCCATGAGATGAAGATGGTGACCGTCGCGGACCTGATCCGGTACCGCATGAAGCACGAGCGGTACGTGCGGCGCGTCGCGGAGTCCATCCTCACGACCAAGTATGGAAATTTCCGGATGATCGCGTATTCCAGCGAGATCGACCATCATCTCCACGTGGCGCTCGTACGCGGAGAAATTCCCGCGGACCTGCCGGACCCCGCCGCGAAGGAAGAGCCGTGGCTCGTCCGCGTCCATTCGCACTGCCTCACCGGCGATGTGCTGGGCTCAACGAGCTGCGATTGCCGCGAAATCATGGAAGGGTCGCTCGAAGCCATCGCCCGCGAGAATCGGGGCGTTTTCGTCTACCTCCATCACACCGGCCTCGGATTTCAAATCGACACGCGAACCGAAGAGGGCGCCGCGCTGCCGCGGATCATCTACCACGAGCGCGAACAGATCGACCGCGACGCGCGCGTGCAGAAGCTGATCCAGCACGAAAGCGGAATCGGCGCGCAGATACTGACGGACCTCGGCCTGCGGCGCATCCGCGTCCTCACCAATCATCCGCGCAAGGTTGTGGCGCTGGAAGGCTACGGCCTGGAGATCGAAGATCAGGTGCCGCTGGGGATTAAGAACGCCAAGCGCGACCGTCAGGTTCTGTAGCATCGCACGTTGGAGCTTCAGGGGCTGAAGCCCGCCTTTTTCCCCGCGGCTTATGTCGGAGCTAAAGCTCCGACCCCCCAAAAAGCGCGCATTGAATTTGCGCTTACCGGCCGAAGACCAGGACGACAAACGAGTCGGGCACGAGGCCCGGCCGCGGACGAGGATTATCCGCGGTGGGCGCGGGCGGCGGCGTGAAATCGGCCGTCACGAGATAGACTTCATGAGTTTTCGGATCGAGCGCCATCGTTCGGGCGCCGCGCTGCGTCGGCACGTCTTCAACGACGCTGAATTTGTCCGGCGAATCCTCGTGGACCACGGTGAGGGTGCCACTCTGTCCGTTGGAGGCGAAGGCAAAGCCGGTGGCCGGATCGAACTGGTCCGCGTCCACGCCGTCGCCAATGGGCGGCGTCGCGATCACCTTGCCGGAATCGGCGTCGATTACGGCCATCATCTTGTTGTCACACCCGGCGAAGAGACGGCGGTGCTTGACGTCGATGGCAAGGCCAGAAGGCTCCTTGCAGGGATCGAGGGGCCAGTGCGCCGTGACGACGAGATTCATGGAGTCGATCTGCACTTCCTCGCTCTTGTTTTCGACGTTGACGTACACGTGGCCGGCGCCATCCGCAACGGCAAATTCCAGCTTGCCGCCGATGGGGATCATGCCGACAACTTTTCCGGTCACGGCATCGATCGCGGTTGCGTCGCCGCTGCGGCCGTTCATGGCGAAAACGCGTTTTGAGGCGGGATCGTACACAATCGCGTCGGGATTCGTGCCGGCCTGCGCCTGGCCGATGACTTGCAGAGATTTGAGATCGAAGATGGAGACCGTGCCAGCCTGGCCATTTGAGGTGAAGCCATCGCCCTGAGCCGGAGCAAGAGCGATGCCGTGCACGCCCGGGGTGTTCGGAATCTCGCCGACGACTTTTTCGGAGTCTACGTCGAGGACGACGACCTTCGTCCCGCGGGAGATGAAGAGGCGGCGCGTGGGCGAATCGAAAGCGAGGTAGTCCCAGAAGCCTTCGCCGCCGAGCTTGATCGTCTTGATCAGATGATAGCCGGACGGGCCCGGCGCGGGCGGTGCCGCTTCCACTTTGTTCGCCAAGGATTTGGCGCCGCCGATACCGAGCGAGGCAGCGAAAACGGCCACTAGAATTGCGATGGTGACGAACCACGGGCAACGTTGCGATGACATTCGGATCTCCTGTGATGACGCGCCGGCGATCTTGGGCGCCGATATCGTATGCTTTGCGGCCCGAAAGGGTCAAATGAACCGAGGATTAAAATAGGTTAAGGATTCCAGACTCGGTCGCGCGCAACTTCATGGCGACTTCTTGGCGGGCGGGCCGATCGTGATGTACGGGCGCATTTTGGTCAACTTCGCTTCGGAAATTCCGCGAATCACAAGCAAGTCATTGACGCGGCGAAAGCGCCCGCTCTTCGTGCGGAACTCCACGATCGCCTTGGCGGTCGTGGGGCCGACGCCGGGGAGCTGCTCGAGTTCCTTTACGGTGGCAGTGTTGAGATCGACCGGATGCGCGGGCGGAATTTTCTTGGCGAATACCGGAGAGGCAAACAGCAACCACGCGGCGAGGAGGCCCAGGATCAGCCGCCGCGTTCCCTGAAGGCGCACACGCACCGTAGCGTACATCTTTTTCAGCACGCACCCTTGCCGGGCTGAAGCCCGGCGCTACACAAACGTCCCACACAGACCACCGGCCGCGGCCGAGCTAAGCGACGTTGCCCTGAGCGTCGTATTCCGTGACCGGGCCGAAAAGCGCGGCCTGATCGGCGATCTGCTCGCGGTCGCCGACGACGACGATCTGCGCGTTGGCGGAATCGAAGTGGCGGCGCGCGGCGGCGAGGACATCGTCGGCCGTCAAGGCGCGGATGCGCTCGCGGTACGTCTCAAGATAGCTTTCCGGGAGACGATCGAGATACACGGTTGAAAGCTGGCCGAGCAAACCTTCCTGTGTCGCGACGCCGAGGGAAAACACGCCGGTGAGGTAGTTGCGGGCGCTATCGAGCTCTTCGGCGGCGACCGGAATCGAGCGCATGCGATCCATCTCGTAGAACATTTCAGTGAGCGTGGCGGCGACGACTTCGTTGCGCACGGCGGCGCTGACGGTGAAATAGCCGTACTGGCGAAGCGCGTTGATGCCGCTGCGAGGGCTGTAGGTGTAGCCCTTCTGCTCGCGAATGTTCATCACGAGACGCGAATGAAACGCGCCGCCGTAAATCGAGTTGGCGAGGACGATGCGATACCAGTCGGGGTCGCGCCGCGTGATGGCGAGATTGCCGATCAGCACCTGCGTCTGCACGTTGCCGGGCATCCGGACGAGATGAACGCGGCGGCCGGAAGCCTTCGGCGGAGCGGGCGACTCGGGAGGCTCGGGCTGCGGGGCTTTCCATTCTCCGAAGATTTTCTCGATCTGGCCGAGCATGGAGTCGGCGGAAAAATCGCCGACGACGATCAGCAGGGCGTCCGAGGGGACGTAATGGCGGCGGTAATACTCGACGAGCTCTTCGCGCCGGTACGCGGCCACCTGCTCCGTCGTTGGAGCAACGACGGCATAGGGATGCGGGCCAAAGAGGACGCGGCGCAGGCGCTCGCTCGCGAGGAAGCCGGGAGTGGTGCGCTCGATGCGCAGCTCTTCATGGCGCTGGCGGCGCTCGCGCTCGAATTCGTCCTCGGGAAACGATGCGTTGCGCGCGAGGTCGGCGATCAGTTCGAGGATGCCGCCGGAGAATTCGGCAAGCCCCGCGGCCGAAATCGCGCTCGTATCCGCGCCGGCATGCGTGCCGAGGCCCGCGCCCATGCGGCGCAAATCCTCCTCGATTTGGCGGCTCGAACGCGAGGCCGTGCCCGTGCGGATCACGGCGGAGGTCATTTCGGCGAGGCCGGGAATGCTGTGCGCGACGACCGCGTTCCCGCTGCGGAAGTAGAGGTGCGCCGAAATCCTCGGAAACGTGCGCGACTCGGCGAGCACTACCTGGAGACCGTTCGCGAGCGTGCGGACAGTGCGCTTCGGCCAAGCGACCGGGCGCTCGGGTGCGAGGGCCGGCGGCGAGCTTTGGTGCGAAACGGATGTCGCGGAGGTCATTGTGCACCTCCGACCTTCACGGGGCGGCGCACGAGCACGGCCCGGTTGTGGGGCACCAGATACTTCTGCGCGGCCGCCTGCACCTGTTTCGGAGTCACGGCGAGAAAGCCGTCGAGAATCGTGTTGACGCGGTCGGGATCGCCGTCGAAAAGCGTGAAGCACGCGAGATAGTGCATCAGGCCGAAGCGCGGCATGTAGGAGCCCATACCTCCTTCGAGCATCGAGTAGTAATCCGAACGGAATTTCACTTTCACGGGGTCGAGCTCTTCCGGCGCGACGCCCTTCCGGTGAATTTCTTCGATGACTTCGTCGTAGACGGCGACCGTGCCTTCGGAAGTGAATTCGGGCTTGTGGAAGATGCGCGTGACCATTTGCGTGGGACCGTTGGTGTCGAAAATCTCGGCGTGGCCATCGGCATCGACGGCGATCTGCTCCTCGAGCACAAGCTTGCGATATACGCGGCCGGCGCGCCCGCCGTGCAGGACGCGGTCGAGAATGCCAGCAGCGTACCAGTCTTCCGTTTCTCGCCGGGGCAGCGTGTAGCCGATGGCGATGGCCGGGAGCGGGCCGAGCCGCTCTTCGACCTCTCCACGGCGCTCCTCGGTCTGGGGCGGCTCGGTCACGTCCGCACGCGGCGGAGGCGCGCCCGGAGGAATGTCTTCAAAATAGCGCTTCGCGAAGCTGAAAGCCTCGCTCGGATCGAGATCGCCGAGCATCAGGAGCACGGCGTTGTTCGGCGCATAGTAGGTGCGGAAGAATTGCTGCACGTCGGCGAGAGTGGCGGCGTCGAGATCGGCGAAATCGCCGTAGAAATTGTGGGCGTTGGGCCAATTGCGGAACGCGACAGGCGGCAGGTCGAGCCACGGAAAGCCGCCGTAGGGCTGACTCATCACGTTGACGCGGACTTCTTCTTTCACCACATCGCGCTGGTTGCGCAGGTTTTCATCGTCGACCTTCAGCGCGCGCATGCGGTCGGCTTCGAGCCAAAGGACGCGTTCGAGCGCGTTCGACGGGACCGCTTCGAAGTAGTTCGTGATGTCGTAGTTCGTCGTACCGTTGAGCAGGCCGCCGGATGAATTGATCAGGCGGATGTGCTCCATCTTTCCGGCGTTTTCCGAGCCCTGGAACATCATGTGCTCGAAGAGGTGCGCGAAGCCACTGCGACCGTGGGGCTCGAGACGAAAGCCAATCTGATAGTAGACGCCGACGGTGACGACCGGCGCCGAACGGTCCGGCGACGCGACCACGCGCAGGCCGTTTGCGAGCTTCGTGTGCTCGACGGGAATGTGGAGCTTTTGGGGCGATGGATTCAACGATTGCCTCCTAGAGATATTGTCAGTTGCCAATGCCGCGCTGCCCTTCGTTCCTCAGGGTAAGAAGACGCGGCGCTACATCCGAACCTTCAGCGACCCGTAAGCGCGCGCTTGAGGCGCTTGACCGCCGACGCCGGCTTCCTCGACAGGACACGCGCGGCGAGATGCGCGAGCGCCGCGTAGGCGTGCTGCAGTTCGCGCGGATAGCCGCGAAGCGCCTTCGCGTGCTTGGCGATGACGGCGAAGTCGCCACGCGAAAGCGGACCGGTCCAAGCAGCGCGCGGACCGATCCTTTCAACATTATCGAGCATTTGGCGGGTCAAAGGTAAGAGGGTCTGGAAAGCGCGCCGCCGCGTGAAGCCGATCCGCATGAGCATCCGCACGCCCGATTCGATCAAAGGAAAGCCGCTGCCGGCAACGAGCACGGCCGCCGCGTGGTACGCGGGTTTATCGCGGCTGTCGATGACGACAGGCACGCCGCCGAGGGCTCGCGCGATTGCCTGAGCTGCGCCGCGCGCCTTTGGATCGCCCTCCACGGCGAAGATGATGCCGGCAAGGTTGGGCACGCCGCGGCCGCTGAAGGTCTGCATCGGGTGGAGCGAGCCGGTCGCGGCGCCTCGGCGCGCGAGCGGTGCCAGCACGGTACGGTCAAGCGTGCCGCTCGTGTGCAGGACGATCTTGCCTCGCCAATCCTTGCCGCTGATTTCCGCCAGCGCGCTCGCGACGCCGGCAAGCGCGTCATCCGGCGTGGCCAAAAGGACCACATCGGCAGCAGCAGCGTCGATCGTGATACCGCTACGCGCCAAGCCGGCGCCGATCGCCCGGACGGCGGCCCGCGACGAGGCCGCCGATCGCGTCACGACGGCGCCGACGCGCCAGCCGAGTTGCCGGAGACGCTTTCCGAGGGTTCTCCCCACGCGTCCCGCGCCGACGATGGAAATAGTGCGTGCCATGCAGCGTGATAGCATAACGTGTTCGATCTCTCCGCGTGGAGGAAATTGCGCGTTGCACATCTTCTGGACCGCGCTGCTGGGCGCGGTGGCTTTCCTGTGGATCGTCGAATCGATTGACCTGCTGCGGGGAGTGCCGTCCATGCCGTCGCTGGCGGACGCCGATCCGCTGCCGGATGCGCAGTGCCCGCCGATCTCGATTCTCTTTGCGGCGCGCGATGAAGCCGAAAAACTGCCGGGCGCGCTCGAAACATTTCTCGCCCTCGACTATCCGCGCTACGAAGTGGTCGCTGTAGACGACCGCTCCGAAGACGGGACGGGCGCGATCCTTGAAGCCGCGGCCGGCCGCGACAAAAGATTGAAGCCCGTGCGCGTCGATTCCCTGCCCTCCGGCTGGCTCGGGAAGCCGCACGCGTTGGAGCAGGCGTACGAACACGCGAGTGGCGAGTGGCTGATTTTCACCGATGCGGACGTGCACTTCGCGCCGGACCTGCTGCGGCGGGTGATGGCTCTGGCGAAAGCGAGCGAGTGGGACCACGTTACACTGCTGGGCACGCTGAAGATGTTCGGCTTCGGCGAGAAGATCGCAATGACGTTTTTCGCGATGGCGTTTGCGATCGGGACGCGGCCGTGGGCGGCGAGCAATCCGAATTCACGCGCGTACAACGGCGTGGGCGCGTTTCAACTGATTCGCCGCGGCACATACGAGGCCATCGGAACGCACCGGCGGCTTGCGATGGAAGTGGTGGACGACATGAAGCTCGGGAAGCTGGTCAAGGACGGCGGATTTCGCTCGGGCGCGGCGAGGGCCGGAGACGCGGTGAGCGTTCATTGGCACGCCGGAGTGCGCAACATGATTCGCGGAACGACGAAGAACTTTTTCGCGGTCTCGGGATTCAAGGTGTGGGTGGCGTGCGTGCAAATTTTCTGCGTGCTGTTGACGTGCGTGTTCCCGGCGGCAGCGCTCGCGTTCGCTCACGGGTGGGCGCGCGTGTTTGACGCGATCGCGATCGTATTGCCGCTGATCATCGCCGGTGGCGCGGCGCTGTATTTTGAGGCGCCGGTGCTGTACGCGGTGACGTATCCGGTCGGCGCGCTGATTTTCGCGTGGATGATGGCGCGGTCGGCAATCGTCACGCTGTGGCAGGGCGGGATCGTGTGGCGCGGGACATTTTATCCGTTGGACGAGTTGAAACGGGGAGTGGTGTAGGCGACGCGACAAAATGCCCGGCCTAAAGGCCGCCCTTCGACAAGCTCAGGACAAGCCGCTACGCAACCCTCTCTTCGGGCGAACTTCGGGCGCGACATCGACCGTTGCGGCGGAAATTGGCGCGGGTAATTCGGTCGAGGAGATGACGCCGAGGTCGCGCTGCTTGAGGGCGCGGATGCGGTCGCGAATGGCGGCGGCGCGCTCGAAGTCGAAGTTCTTGGCGGCTTCGCGCATCTGCGCATCGAGCTGTGCGATGGCTTGCAGCAACTGCTCCTCACTCGCGATTTCGCCGATGGCCGAATCGTCCGCCGGGACCGTAACGTAGTCCGCTTCGACGATCCGGGCGAGCTGCATATCGACCGACTTCACGATGGATTGCGGCGTGATGTTGTGCTCGCGGTTGTAGGCCTGCTGCTTCGCGCGGCGGCGATTCGTTTCGCCGATGGCCTCGCGCATCGAGTCGGTCATGCGATCGGCGTAGAGAATGGCGCGGCCCTCGATATGGCGAGCGCAGCGGCCCATCGACTGGATCAGGGACGTGGCGCTGCGCAGAAAGCCCTCTTTGTCCGCATCGAGAATGGCGACGAGCGAGACCTCGGGGAGATCGAGGCCCTCGCGGAGAAGATTGATGCCGATGAGGACGTCGAATTCGCCGCGGCGCAAGTCGCGGAGAATGCGGACGCGCTCAAGCGTCTCGATTTCGGAGTGGAGATAGCGGCAGCGCACGCCGACCTCGGCGAAATATTCGGCGAGGTCCTCGGACATGCGCTTCGTGAGCGTGGTGACGAGCACGCGCTCGTTGCGCGCGGCGCGGACGCGGATTTCTTCCAGCAGATCGTCCACCTGCCCTTTCACGGGCCGCACTTCGGTCTCGGGGTCCACGAGCCCGGTCGGCCGGATCACCTGCTCGACGACCACGCCGCCGGACTTCGTCAGCTCGTACGGGCCGGGCGTGGCGGAAACGTAGACGGCCTGATTCACGCGATGCTCGAATTCCTCGAACGTGAGCGGACGATTGTCGAGCGCCGAAGGCATGCGGAAGCCGTAGTCGACGAGGGTCTGCTTGCGCGAACGGTCGCCATGGTACATGCCGCGAAGCTGAGGAACCGTCTGGTGCGATTCGTCGATGAAGAGCAGGTAGTCCGAGGGGACGTAATCGAGCAGAGTCGGCGGCGCTTCGCCCGGCAAGCGGCCGGACATGTGCCGCGAGTAGTTCTCGATGCCGTGGCAATAGCCGATCGTGCGCATCATTTCGATATCGAAGAGCGTGCGCTGCACCACGCGCTGGGCTTCGACGATTTTTCCCTGGCGCTCGAGTTCCTTCTTCCACCAATCGAGCTCCTCATAGATGGTTTGAATCGCGCGCTCGCGCTGTTCGGCGGGCAGAACGTAGTGCGTCTTCGGATAGATGGGCATGCGCGAGATTTCGCCTTCGCGCGAGCGGATTTCGCCGGTGAGCGGATCGATCTTGCGGATGGCCTCAATCTGGCTGCCCCAAAGCTCGACGCGCACGGCAAGATCGTCGTAGGGCGGATAGATTTCGATCGTATCGCCGCGCACGCGGAAAGTGCCGCGGCGGAGGTCTTCGGCGCGGTCGTACTGAATTTCGACGAGCTTGCGGAGGATCGACTCGCGTGCGATCGACTGGCCCTTCTCGAGCATCAGGAGCATGCCGTAGTAGGCTTCGGGCGAGCCGATGCCGTAGATGCAGGAGACGGAAGCGACGACGACAACGTCACGGCGCTCGAAAAGCGACCGGGTGGCGCTCATGCGGAGCTTGTCGAGCTCGTCGTTGATCGTGGCTTCCTTTTCGATGAAGGTGTCGCTCGCGGGAACGTAGGCCTCGGGCTGGTAGTAATCGTAGTAGCTGACGAAGTATTCGACCGCGTTCTGCGGGAAAAAGGATTTGAATTCGTGGTAGAGCTGCGCGGCGAGCGTCTTGTTATGGGCGAGGACGATCGCGGGGCGGTTGATCTGCTCGATGACCTTCGCCATGGTGAAGGTCTTGCCCGAGCCGGTGACGCCGAGGAGGACCTGGTGGCGTTCGCCGTCCGTCGCGGCGCGGACGAGCTGCGAGATGGCTTCGGGCTGGTCGCCGCGGGGTTCGTAGTCGCTCGCGAGTTTGAATTTCATCGTCGAGGCGCCTCAGGGCCGCTCGGGGCCGAAATCCAGCGGCTTCGAAAACCTTCATTATAGCGCATCAGCGAAAACGCCGCGCGACGTCGCCCAAAGACAAAAGCAGATCCCTCGCTGCATCCCGCGCCCGCGAAAATCGCGGGAATGCAAAGGCGCGCGGGACTCCGCTCGGGATGACAGTGATCGGCAGGTATGCGGGACATCAAGGCTGTAGCGAGGCCGGCGCCGGGACGAGCGTGATTACGGACTGGCTCCGGATCCGGCCTGTGCGGTGGATGCTCGAACCGGTGCTGGCGCTTACGATTTGGTAGTCCATGTCCTGCGTGCTGGTTTGGGTGGAGCTCACGAGGAGGCCGTCCGCGAGCGAGATGGAATCGAGGCTTTCGCCCGAGCCAGACCACGCGCCTGAGGTGCGGAGGCCGTTGCGGCGGTAGTCCTCGGGCGTTGCGTCGGAATGGGCCGAGCCGTGGCGGGAGATTTCGAATCGGGTGAGGATCACGGCGCAAGCGTCCGGGCTCGCCCCTGCGCGCATCGCGCTGCCACGCGAATCGCATGGTTCGTTGCGAAGATAGGTGGATTCGGTGAGCCAGATGAGGCCGGAAAGCGGCGTGCCCGGGATCGCCCGCTCACTGCGCCATTTCTGGCCGATGGAGATGCCATTCTTCGGAAACCCGCTGCCGGACGAAAGGCCGTCGAGCCAGGAAATCACGGGCGCGGCGGCGGAGGGATCGGAAAAAAGCTGGTCAACACCCTTGAAGTCGGAGAGCTGCCCGCCCGGCTCGATGGTGAACTCGATGGAACGGCCCTGGATGCGACGATACTCGTCTTCGAGCGAGGAGCCTGCGGGATCAAAGGCATCGCTTTCGAACTGGGCGTGAGATTTCTCGTAAGTGGCACGGAGCCGCACGGCATCTGAACGGGATGTGGAAGCGGACGGCAGGTCGAGTACGTCGATGCGCACGAGCAAGTCGATCACCTGGCTCGCCTTCGAACCGCCCTCGGGATTCGCGATCGGAGTCGTGGTCTTGCCGGTCGTCGTCGCGCGCGATGCGACCTGGTAATACAGCGTCGCGCCCGGCGGGAACTTCGGCGCTAAGCGCACTTTTTGTCCGGCGGCCGCGACGAGCGCCAGAGCGATGAGCGGCAAGCCTGCGGAGAGGAAGAGGCGGAATTTATGCATCCGCTTTGTGGAATTGCAAATCCAGTGCATCGAGGGAACGCTAGCACACGGTTCGGAGCGAGGCAAATGAGGCTCCGGTCTTTCGTTTCGCAGGCGAGTGTTGCTAGCGATTGCGGCGCGGTGGCTGCGCCCGCCCAATCGTGGGCGTCGCGAGCGGCCCGGTGAGGTGATACGCCGCCGGAGCCGGGTTCGAACTGCCGGCGGGTTCTGCGGAAGCAGTCGGAAGAACGCGTACCTGCAAATCGAGATTGCGCTTGAAGTCGACGGTGCCCGAGCCGTCGATTCTGGCGTCCGGGCTCAACAGCAGGAGATCCTGAAACCGAATCCTGCCTGCGGCGCAACTGAACGCAGCGGACGCCTGCCGAAAGGCGCTCGTACCCGGGCGGCGGACCGACGAGCGCAGCGATTCCAGGAGATTCATGCTTCGGAGTTGAGCATCCACCACCTGCGCCGTCCCACGGCATTCGAGCGAGGCGAGCAGGTCCGAGCTGCCGGCGCCGCGCGCGTGGAAGGAAGCCTCGCCGGAAGCCGTGCCGGCGAACAGATTGGCGAGCTGCGGCGAAGCCGCGGAGAGCGCCGAAAGATCGACGCGGGAGAAGTCGAGGCTCGCGTCGTAAGATGGCGCGGCCTCCACGTCCGCATCCAACATTCCGCGAAGCGCCCCGCCATAAAACTGACCCATCGCATTCGCGAGCTCGACGTGGCGGCCGGCAATCTTCAAATCACCCTGCAAGCGGTGCACGGCAAGAGGCGCGAGGATGAACTGGTCGAGGCTGATGCGTCCGTCGGCCTGCAAATCTTCCGGCACTGCGAGCGCGGGGGAGCGCGGATTGAGAAAAGGCAGCATGCGACCGAGGAAAGTTTCGCGCCAACGGGGATTCAGCCAGCGGTCGAGATCCGCCGCGGCAAGGCGGTTGGCCGACAGCGCAAATTGCCAGCCGGCGTCCGGGCCGCTGCGGTCGAAGGTTCCGGTCCAACGAGCTCCAAACGCCTGCGCGGATGACAGGGCGACGTGGCGCGCGCCCGGTTTCAATTCCACACGCGCCAGAATTTGGTCGACCGGTTGATTCAGGAAAGGCACTCGAAGAGCGGCGCCGCCCTGAGGGCCCGGCACGCCGAATTCGACCCAGCCGGCCGGCTGCCCCTTCCACGGATCGCGCGCTTCCCGCCAGAGCAGATCGCATGAGAGCGGTCCGGCAAGATCCCAGGCGCGAGAGATGTTCCAGCCGAGCGCACCCGCCGTTGCAATCAAATCGCGCATCTGGCTGGTGCTCCCTGCCACGTGCCAGTCCGGCAAAGCGCCGCGCCGCGGGCCTGTCGAGACGCTCATTTGGAACGAACCGTCCTCTGGACCATGAGGTACACCGAACGAGAGCGTCACCGGAGGGGAAGAAACGATTCCGTGGTCGTACCGAAACTGGATTCGTCCCAGATGAACCGGAACGCGAAGGCTCGCGCCGGATAGATCGGCTCCATCGCCGGACACTGCCGCGTTCGCCCAATGCAGGGGCCAACCAGTGAGAGTGGCGCTGGCGCCCGCAAATCCGCGGGCAGAGATATCGTCCGCAACGCCCGAATGGAAGGCCCGCACCCAGGCGAGCAGATCGCTGAGATCAATCTGAGAAGAAGCAACGGCGAGCTGAACGGGCGAAGATTCCTGGGCTTTGAGCCTCTGCGTGCGATTCCAGAAAATGCGCGCCGTGGCGAGGGCGTTCGAATGAGGCGATTCAAGCGTGATTGGGCTCAATTCGACGTCGGCCGCCGCCGGGCGCCATTCCGCCTGTGTGATTAGATTGATGGATGGATTATCCGGACGCGAGGCCAAGTCCCAGCGATGCAACTGGCGGAGTTCGGTGCGTTCGAGAACGGACCAGCCATCGTCGTGGTCGTGCGTGCGGGCGTTCAGCGACAGATCGAGTGTGCCGCGAACGCCGTAATCATCGCCCTGAGCGAGCCGAAGCACGTCCGAAACCGAGGCGTTCGTCCACGAGAGATCGAGCGCCGCAGGGTGAAGCCGTGAAGAGGTCCCTCCGACATAGCCTGAAACACGGACGGTGCCCGCCTGCTGTACGACCACGGCGGATCGCCAGGGGGTCGCCTCAAGGTTCATTCGCCAGCGTCCGGGCGTGCCCGTCTCAACCGTTCCGCTCACGCCGACAAATGCGATCGGAAGCTTCTCGTCGGCGCGTTTGAAGTTGATTCGTCCATCGGTCACCTCGATCTTGCGAAAATGTAACGCCGAGGAGGGCAGTAAGGGACCGACCGGCACGCTCGCCGAGGGAGTCCCCCCGGGATGCGGCAGCCACTCGGCAAGGTTCCAGTCGCCGGCGGCGTTGCGGACCAGATTCAGGCTGGGACGCGTCAGAGAAAGAGTTCCGAACTCGAGGTGGCCGCGCAGCAAGCTCTGCCAGCGGAGCCGCACGGCCATCGAATCGACTCGCAGAAAGTACTCCTGGCCGAAACGCGGATCCTCCGCGACGGTGACCGACTGGGCTTCGAGGGACGGCCCGCCCCAAAAACTGAAATCGTAGCTGCCGACCTCAACCGGACGCCCGAAGGCCGCCTCGAGATGCGCCGAAAGTTTTTCTCGCAGGCCGGTGTGTTGGGCCGCTAACGAAATGCCCTCCGAAACGACCCAGAGGACGATCACCAGAAGAAGAATTCTCTTCGTCCAGCGATTCCAGAGGCGAGCCCTGGAGGGAGTCACCTCGAACTGCTCTGCGCTGGCGACGGGTTCTGAGTAGATGTTGGACACAGTGGATAGAGCCGAATATACCCCAGCCGGAGCCCGGCGCCGCGCTCAGGGCAAATCATGTTCGATGAATCCCGTTCAGGCGATCTCAACGGCTTTGTTCGAGAATTCCCAGAGCGAGCTTTGCGGCGGCTTGCTCGGCCTCTTTCTTGCTGCGACCCTCGGAAGCGGAAAGTCTGAGGCCTTTGTGCCAGACTTCGACTTCGAACGTCTTCTGATGCTCCGGTCCGAACGAGTTGTGAAGGCGGTACTCGACGATGCCGAGGCCGCGTTCCTGAAGCCACTCCTGCAAGGCCGACTTGTGGTCGGGACGTTCGAGACCTTCGACTTCGCCCTCGAGCGCGGGGTCGAGCAAAGAGCGGCGCAGGAAGGCCGCCGCAGCCTCGAGGCCGGCGTCGAGATAAATGGCGCCAACGATCGCTTCGTAGGCGTCGGCGAGGAGTCTCTTCTTTTCACGCCCGCCTGTTTTTTCCTCGCCCGGCCCGAGGCGCAAGAAGGGACCGAGTTGCAACCGGCACGCCGCCGCATGAATCGACGAGGCGCTTACAAGCCGGGCCAATCCCTTCGAGAGTTTGCCTGCGTCCCATTGAGGAAAGAGATCGACGAGCCGCTCGCTCGCGACGAGACCGAGAACGCGGTCGCCCAGAAACTCGAGGCGCTCGTTGTCGGCCCCTCCCGAATCCTGCCTGTGCGAACGGTGGGTGAGCGCGCGTTCGAGTCGTTCCAAGTGCTCGAAGCGATGACCGAGGATCGCCTCGAGTTCCGCGCGCTCCTCTTCGGTCATAGTTGGGATTGCCTCGCCAGCTATTTCTTCTGCGCAGCCAGCTTCTTGGCGTTGTCCGCGCTCTGCTTGCATCGGTCCTGCAGGGTTCCTGCAATCTGGCTGCAATGAGTGTACGCGTCCGCCGCTTCGGTGTAACGACCCAGGTTTTGCAGGCTCGCTCCCAGAACAAAGAAATCGGTTGGATCGGGATTCGAGTTGTCCTGAGTCGCCTGCTGAAGCTCTTTTACCGCGTTGTCCTGATCCTGGCGGCGGAAGTAAACGAGGCCCAGACCGCTATGCGCTTCGACCAGTTTCTCGGCCTTGAGCGCGGCGAACTGATCGTCGGTCACGTTCGCAGGCTTTGGGAGGCTGGGGATGACTTGCATGGCGCGTTTCTCGTAGGTTTCCGCCTTGTCGAGCTGCTCGCCTGCATCCGGCTCATTCCCGACAACGGTGTGCGGGATCACCCAGCCGACCATCGTGAGGAGGTCCACATCGTCCGGCTTGAGCGCCAGAGCCTTGTCCGCCTCAGCATAGAAATTCTTCCAGTCCTGTTTCGTATAGTAGGCGTGGGCCACGCCCGCGTGAACGGCCTCCGCATACACGCTCGACGGATACTGCTTGATGAAATCCTGGCCGAGCTGGATCCGCTTGTCCGCGTCCTGCGAGCTCGCATCGAAGAAGGCCTTGTAGGCTGCCTCTTCCTTCGGATCGACCTTCGGGGCGGCGTTATCCGAAGGGCTCTGGCTCAGCTGCTTCTGCTTAAGCTGCTGGTCCTGCTCCTGCTGTTGTTCCTTGCCCACCACGAAGTTCGGATTCGTGCCCTGCGCGCGGCAGACCGCCGCGAACCAAAGAGCCGATCCGAGTGCCACCGCCAAGATTTGAATTCCTGTGCGTGCGAGTGAGAATGTCATAGCCTTGCTTTCTCCGTTGTCAGCAGTTGATGTCTTAGTTGGACTTTGCAGCTTGCCCGCCCTTTTTCGCGGCTTCGAGAGCTTCGTCTTGGTTTTTCCTCCCTTGCACGATCCTGCCCTGAATGGCCTCCGCATGAGACGGCTCGATCAGGGATGTGGTTGCCCGCTTTCCGCCGGGCGCTCCGGGGGCTTGTAGGCGGTTTCCATTCCGCTTTGCGCCGCGATGCGGGCAGCCTCGGGGGCGCCGTCCACGGCCAGGGCCGCCCGGTATTCGCTGACCGCCAGATCGCGCTCGTCCCCGAGATCGTGGATGCGTCCGAGATAGACGTGCGACCACGCCACAATCGATGGATTCGCAGGCTGGGCGGCATCCGCGGTCCCAGCAGCGTTCGAACTCGGCGGGGAAACGATTCGTTCGAACAGATCCCTCGCCCGATCCGCTTCGCCGGAAAGCACCGAAGCGATGGCGAGGCCGTAGAGCGCCCGGGAATCATTCGGATACTTTGCCAACGCCACTTGAAATACGGCGGCGGCGGCCGGAGCATCCTTGCGCGCGATATCAAGATTGCCCTGGGCGATCCAGCGATCAAGCTCCGAGGCTGGAGCGCTTTCGGATGAGGCGCGCTCGTCCGGCGGAGGGGCGGCCTCCGCGGCAGGAAAAGTGACGCCTTGCAAACGTTTCTGCTCGGCATCGACGTCGATACCCGCGATCAAGTCGGGGAAGTAGTACGTCATCGCAGGTTCAGCCTTCTCGAACTTTTGCAATTGCGCCACCAGAGGCCGTACGAGAATGAACCCCGATTGATCCGCGTCCTGCAACGCCGCCGCCTGTGCATCCGGCGGAAGATGCCGCAGACGCAGCTCAACCGCTTTGATCAGACACTCGTCCGTAAAGGAGACGAAATCGTCGTGGTATTCCGCCGGCAGCCGCGGAGCACGCGCCGCAACAGCGAGCAAAGGCCGCTTCTTGTCCACGGCCGGACGATTGCGCAATACGACCGGGTCGAGCAGAAAGTGCAGATAGGCGTGCTGAATGGCGTCCACGGGCATCTCGGAAACCGTTCCGACCACAATGGCGTACTGATCGCCGTAGTTTCGGAAGTTGGTGCGGGCGCCCACGAGGGGCTCGACGTAAACCGTGAAGGTGCGTCCCGTCGACGGCTTGATGATCTCTCGGAGATAGGCGTTGGAGACGGTCACGCTCCGCCGCACCAAGTCCCGGTAGCGCTCGACGGTCGGCTCGTACTCCGGCTCGATCCGGGCCCAGCGCAGGTCGAGGTGCGCTTCGCGATAAAAGTTGGCGAGGATCTCCTGGAATCCTTCGAGCGTGAGCACGTCCGGGGGAAGCAGGTCGCGATTGCCCTGAAACTGAAATTGCGGCGGCGGACCGACGACGAGAGCGAACGTGATGTAGCGGGAGAGTGTCTCACCCGAACCTGCCAACGCGTGGTCCCGATAAAACTGGCGCAGGGCGTCGGTCGCTGGACCCTGCATCTTAAGCAAGTCCCCACGAAGCGCGAGCCGCGCAGGCATCTGCGCGAGCGTGCTCTCGTCCGCGCCGAACCCCGCCGCGTCAAGGGCGCACATGGTTGAGAAGATTTGCGGACTGGCCTCCACGCTGATGCCCGTATAGGCGCTCTCCCCAACCTGCTGCGCCTTCGGAGCCGAGGCGCTCATTCCCAAAAGGACGGCAACAGCCAGCGCGGGGAATATCCGCACGAATTCTCGGATGGACTTTCGGATGGGCAAACCTCTCAACGCCTCGGCCTCGTGGGTTTCCTTCGCTGGCGGGCACCTTCCCCGATGTGCTCGCAGCGCCTGTAGAACCCTCAGACACAGCTACTCTGAGACTTTAGCGGGCGAGCGGATCAGAGTCAAGAATCGCAGGGCACCACACCAAAGCCGGCTGAGAGGAATTACCCGCGGACGTGGACCTCGCTGATACTTAAAAGGACACGTCCGCCCCCCATCGGACGCCCGAAGCTCAGCTGCGGGCTGAAGCGGGAGAACATCAGAAGCTGATCGATCTGCCGCTGAACCGCGGCATCGTTCGGACCGGAAAGAATCTTGTAGAAAACGACTCCGCCCTGCGCGTCGAGCGTCGCTTCCAACAGCAGACCGCCGGAGTCTGGCCCGCCGTTTGCCTCAACGACCACAGGAAAGGGAGCCAAACTTTCAATCTGCGCAGGCTGAACCAGATTGAGCGGGAGATCGTTCGGCACAACACCGCCCAACGGAACGCCCCCCAGCATCCCGTGCACGAACAGGATGAAAACGCCCAGGGTCGTCAGAACGCCGCCCGTCGCAGGAACCGCGAGCGGTCCGAGAATATTCTCACAGACCAGCACCGCTCGGGACCATGCCCGCGCCACGCCGGCCCACGGAGATCGCTCGCGCGAAGCTTGCATCCGAATGCGCACCGCCAGATCGGCCGGCACGGCCACCGGTTCGACGTTCGCCAGACGACTCGCCAACAGGCGATAACGCTCGAGATGCTGCCGGCAATGGGCGCAAGAAAGCAGATGTTCGCGCAGGCCGGCGTGATCCTGAGCGCGAATCGCCCCGTCAAGATAACCGGGCAGGCGTCGTTGCGCTTGTTTGCAGTTCATCCCCCGACTCCGTACATTCCGCCGACAGCGCGAGTCGCCATGTGAGGCAACCTTCGCGTTTCGGGATCCGGCATGAAATGGGCACGCGCGTGGCGGCGCAGCGTTGCCGCAGCCGTATGACCGGGCATCTCAGCGCCCTCAGCCTGAGGTGCGTGCAGAAGCGGATCGAGAATCTCTTTGAGCATTCGCCTGCCGCGCAAAATGCGAGACTTCACGGTTCCCACCGAAACTTCGAGAACTTCGGCAACCTCTTCGTAAGAAAGCCCCTCAAGATCTCTCAAGATCACCGCACTCCGAAAAAGAGCCGGCACCGCCGCGAGCGCGCGGCGCACCGTCGCCTGTACTTCCCTCTCGGCGAATTGCTCGAACGGTGTTGCTTCGCCGTCCTTCAGTTCGAGCGTGAAACTCCTCCCATGCTCTTCCGCGTCGATCGAAACCTGCTGCCTGTGATGGCGCCAACACCAGCGGCGATGGTTCAGAGCCTGGCGGACGGACACGCGGTAGAGCCACGTCTTCAAAGAACTGCCGCGGCGGAATCCGCGAATCCCGCGAAACACGCGGAGGAAGACTTCCTGAGTGACATCGGCGGCGTCGGCAGCATCGGACAGGATTCCGTAGACCAGGTTGTAGACGTTCGCGTGATAGTAGGTGACGAGGTAGTCGAACGCCGCATCAGAGCCCGCTTGAAGCTCCGTCACCAACTGGGCTTCATCCTGCGCCCACGGCAGACTTTGTGCCAGTTCGGACATGCCTTGCGCCGCGCTTTCCGGGGCATCTCCCTATTGTCTTAAGACACCGGGCCGCCCCACTATGTGCCAAGGATAGCAGAAAAGCGGGACGTGGGAGATACCCCGGTCGTACTAGGGGAGAAGAACCCCCGCACCATCCACCAACAGACGTATTTCCAGCCGGTTACAGACAGCGTCCAGTTCGGTCAAGCCTGTTTGACGCGTTTCGGCGTGAAATGCTATAAGGTTTCTAGTGGTTTTCTACAGCGTGGGGCCGTGGCGCAGTTGGGAGCGCGCCTCGATGGCATCGAGGAGGTCGAGGGTTCGAATCCCTTCGGCTCCACCAACACTTTCCAGTTTTCACTTCGCAGATCCAGTCGATTAAGTAAGGCACAACTTCGAAAAACGAGCCGATTCTCAGGCAGATTCGCCTTAGAATAGCGCGCCTATGGCGAAAATCACTTTTCTCGGCGCGGCGGGAACGGTAACCGGGTCGAAGTATCTGATCGAGGCCGAGGGCAAGCGGCTGCTGGTGGATTGCGGGCTGTTCGAAGGCTCGAAGGAGCTGAAGCAGCGCAACTGGGAGCGCCTGCCGATCGACCCGGCCACGATCGACTGGGTGCTCCTGACGCACGCGCACATCGATCACACGGGCTATCTCCCGCGGCTCGTTCGCGACGGTTTTCGCGGACCCATCTATTCAAACGCCGCGACGCACGAACTCTGCGAGCTGCTTCTCCCCGATTCGGCTCACCTACAGGAAGAAGACGCGGAGTACGCCGCAAAGAAAGGCTACAGCGCTCACAAGCCTCCCTTGCCGCTCTACACCGTGCCGGAATCGCAGACGGCGCTCGAGCAATTCCGCGAAATTCCGAGCAACGACCCCTTCACGATCAGCCCGCAGTTTTCGGTTCGCCCCCACGATGTTGGGCACATCCTGGGCGCAACGTGGCTGGAGTTGACGATCACTGAGAACGGGACGCAAACACTGGTCGTCTTCTCAGGGGACGTTGGGCGCTACGATCAGCCCATACTGAAAGACCCGGAGCCGCCCACGCGCGCGGACTTTCTGTTGTGCGAGTCGACGTACGGCGATCGCGATCATCCGGCCGGCTCCGTCGCGGACGAACTTGCCGACGTGATCAACAGCACGGCGAAACGCGGAGGGGCTGTGGTGATTCCCGCATTCGCGGTCGATCGAACGCAATTGCTCTTGTATTACATGCGCGTACTCGAAGAGCAGCAGCGGATTCCGCACCTGCCCATCTATCTGGATAGCCCCATGGCAATCAACATTACGGATATATATGTCCGCCACGAGGCAGACCATGACCTGAAACCGCAGGCCGACCCCGATCCGCTGAACACTCACGAAGTCCACATGACGCGCACGGTGGAAGATTCAAAGAAAATCAACGACGTGGTCTCGCCCTGCATCATCATTTCGGCGAGCGGAATGATCACGGGAGGGCGCATCAAACACCATCTGGCGCGACGCCTGCCCGATTCGCGCAGCACGGTTCTGCTGGTGGGATATCAGGCCGAAGGCTCCGGCGGGCGCGCGCTGCTCGATGGCGCGAAGTTTCTTCGCATCCACAACGAACAGGTCCCTGTGCGCGCGCGGATCGTCGAGATCGGCCAGCTCTCCGCTCACGCCGGAAGAAGCGAACTGCTGCGCTGGCTTTCCGACTTTCAGGCGCCGCCGCGACGAACGTTCCTGGTCCACGGCGAACCCAGCGGGCTTAACGGACTGTGCGACGCGATCGCGCAGCAGTTCCACTGGCCAGTCACGATTCCTGCCTACCAGCAATCATTTGATTTGAACGAGTAGTCGACCAGCTTGCGCTGCCATGCCGCCTACTTCGCGGCTTTGAGCTTTGCCAGACGCTCGGTGGCGGCCTGAAACGTGGTTTCCTTTTTGCAGAACGTGAAGCGGAGATGCGTCCGGCCGTCCGCCGCGTCACGATAGAAACTCGATCCGGGCACGGCGGCAACACCGATTTCCTTCACAAGATATTGCGCGAAGGAGACGTCGTCAGGGAAACCGAAGGTGGAAATGTCCGTCATGATGTAGTACGCACCGCGCGGCTTGAAGCACTTGAAACCGGCGCCGGTGAGAATGGCCAGCATGCGGTCGCGGCGCGCCAAGTATTCTCGTGCGAGCGTCTCGTAGTAGGTCGGCGGCAGTTGCATCGCGACGGCCCCGGCCTCCTGCAACGGCGCGGCGGCGCCGACCGTGACGAAATCGTGGACCTTGCGGATCGCCGCGGTCGCGTCCGGCGGCGCAATCGCCCAGCCGACGCGCCATCCCGTGACGCTGTAGGTCTTCGACAGCGCGTTGATCGTAATCGTGCGGTCGCGCATGCCTTCGAGACTCGCGAGCGAGATGTGCCGCGCGCCGTCGTAGAGCATGTGCTCGTAGATCTCGTCCGTGATCGCGAAGGAGTTCCAGCGGACGCACAAATCCCGGATGCATTCGAATTCGGCCCGTTCGAATACCTTTCCCGTCGGGTTGTTCGGCGTATTGAGGATGATCGCCTTCGTCGCCGGCCCGAACGCCGCAGCCAGCTCGTCGGGATCGAACGTCCAATCGGGCGGGTGCAGCTTCACAAAGCGCGGCGTCGCGCCGGAGAGAATGGCATCCGGGCCATAGTTCTCATAGAACGGCTCGAACACCACCACCTCATCGCCCGGATTGATGATCGCCATCATGGCGGAGATCATCGCCTCGGTCGAGCCGCAACAAACCGTAATTTCGCTTTCCGAATCGACCGCGACTCCCTGCGTGCGCTCGAACTTCTGCGCGATCGCGTCGCGGAACCGTTTCGCGCCCCAGGTGATGGCGTACTGGTTGATGTCCGCGGCGATGGCTTCTTGCGCGGCGCGTTTGATTTCAGCGGGTGCGGGAAAATCGGGAAAGCCCTGGGAGAGATTCACGGCGCCGTAGCGCAGAGCCAGGCGCGTCATTTCGCGGATCACGGACTCGGTGAAGCGCTCGGCTTTGGCGGAAAGTTTCGGTCTAGCGGCCGTGGCCCGTTCGGGATGTGCGGGACTCATTCTGGTTTTGCGCTCCATAGAGCCGGCGATAGATGTTCGCGTTGCGGGTCACGATCTGCACGTATTGCCGCGTCTGCGTAATGGGAATCGACTCGACGAATTCCGCCGTCTCGCGGTAGGTCTGCCCCGACGTCCACGACACTACGCGGTTTTCGCCGGCATTGTACGCCGCGACCGCTTCTTCCACCGTGCCGAACTGCTTGCGCAGAGCCGCCAAATAGGCTGTGCCGATTTTCACATTGTAATCCGGATCGACCAGCCCCGCGCGCGAATAGCGCGTTCGCGCCTTCTTCGCGACGTCACGGGCGGTGCCCGGAAGAAGCTGCATCAATCCAATCGCGTTGGAGACGGAACGAGCATTCGGCTGAAACGCGGACTCCTGGTGGATCAAGCCGGCGACGAGCATCGGATCGAGCCCTCGCGAGCGCGACCAGCGGCGAATGGAAGACTCGTACGGCAGCGCGTAGGCGATCCGCCAAACGTCGGACGGCACATCCGAGAACGACTGCGAGCCAAGCTGCGGAAATATCTGGCGGATCAGGACGATCGCGGCGCCGTACTGCTCGGCAGCGACGGCGGCCTGCGCCGCTTCGAGCAGCAGCCTCGGCTCGCCCGAGGCCGCATAGCCCGCCTCGAGCTCGAGCTGCGCCGAAGAGTCGAAAGCGATCGACCGCAGCGCGTCGGCGCGCACCTGCCTCCCCGCTGCGGATGCAGGGATTCTCTTGTCCAGATTGGGCAGGTCCGGCAGGGCAGGAATGGTCTTGAGCACGACAGAATCCTGCGTCGGCCCAGTGCCGAGCGCCTGAAGCCGATTCGAGCCCAGGTAAGCGAAATAGTTCTGGGGGAAGCGGTCCGTCAGTTTTTCATAATAGCTGCGCGCGAGCGGCACAACGCCCGCCTCCTCCGCCAGGCGGCCAAGCCAGTAGAGCGCGTCCGGCGTGTAGATCGATCCTGGGAAACGGGTGAGGTGCTCTTGCAAGAGTTCCGCGGCCTCGGGCTGACGCTTCAGAACCGCGGTCCAGGCAACGCGCCACTGCGCGGCGGTCGCATCGGCCGACGTCGGGAATTTTTCGTCCAGCCGATGGTAATAGCCGGCGGCACGGTCGCGGTCGAGTTGCATCCAGTAGTAATTTCCCGCCACGAAGAGGGCGGATTCCGCCCATTGGCTCGAAGGCGCGCGGTCAACCGCGGCTTCGACTGCGGCAACCATCTGCGCCTCTTCCTGCCGGTTGCGATAAAAATCGGCGAGGGCGTAGGAGCGCTCCGCATCCACATCGGGGTCCGTAACCTGAAGCGCGGTCAGCTCGGTCGGGCCGCCCCCGAGCGACATTCCGCACTCGAGAATGCGCAGTTGGGCGCGCTCTGCGGACGCGCCCGAAAGCGCCTGCAAGATGTCGGCGTACTCGTCGCGCGCGTCGATCCAATTCTCCGCCGCGAAGAGGGCGTTCGCACGAGAGAGCCGGACGTCCACCGGCAGGGGAGGGATATTGACGCCGGGGGTGGAGCGCAAAAACTTAAGCTTCTGGGCCGCCTGCCGCGCCTGTTCGCTTATCGCGAAACGCGTGTAAACGGCCTGGTAGTCGGCGGCGGCTTCGACAATCTGACCGGCCTGCTCGTGGGCCTCGCCGCGCAGGAAAAGCAGCGCCGGAATCTGCGGCGTGGACGCGTAAGCGTCGAGAGCCGCCACGGCGTCGGCGGGCCGCTTCGACGCGAGCGCCGCTGTGCCGAGCGACGCCAGCGCCTGCTCCATCATCACCGAATCCGGGAAGTTCTTGCGGAACAGTTCGAGTTCGGCGAGCGCGTCAGCATCACGGCCAAGAGCCAGATGGTTCTCGGCGCTCCAGTAAAGGGCGTAGTCGCCGAGCAGCGGGTCGGTTTTCGCGCGCGCGAGCCATTTCTCCGCCGGCGCGAAGTGCTCCTTGGTGTAGTCGAAGTAGCCGAGCGCCAGCGCCGCGCGCATCCCAAAAGCGCCATAAGATTTGTCCGCAGCGATTGCGCTCATCTGACCGTAGGCCCAGGAGGAGTTTTTTCCCTTGAGCAGGCGGGCCAGCTTCTCGAGCTGCTTTTCCTTGACCGCGGCGGCCTTCCTGGCGGAGGCCGATTCGACTCGCGGCGCGGCGAAGGAAACCGAACACACGAACAGCAGCAGGCCGGCCGTGAGAGCGAGGCGGCCGGTGAGCCGCAGCGCGACTCGCTTAGTGCCGCAGAACGGGCGAGGGGTACGGATATTCACCGAGGGCCCTTCCATCACCTTCGGCGAGGATTTCCACCATCCAATGGTGAAAGTAATCCACCGGATGATCCTGAATCGCGCGGAAGCGGCGGTCGTATTCCTTGCGGGCTTTATCGAGATCACTTCGCAACCGATGACAAAGATCTTTGTGTTCGCGTCCCAATTGTACATCCTTGGGCCGCAATAGTTGGATGTCTTGCATGGCGACTTTGGCTACCCGGTTCGCCCGGCGATGCAAGTCCCGGAGCTCGGTCGGGAGACTTGCGAGGTCGAAGGCGGTTGCTTCCGCAACGGCCACTTCCTGAGCCGCCGCTTCCTCAATTGCGACTTCGGCGCGTGCTTCCAGATCCGAGGATTCCGGGGCCAGCGGCAACTCGACGGGTTCAGAGTGAACGGACGCGCGTGCGGGTTCCTGCACCTCTTCTGCTTGCACGGCTTCTGCGGCTCCCGCTTCGGCAACGTCCGTTATTTCGACGCTGTCGTCGACAACGGCCACGGCGGACGCCAGCGCGGCGGCCTGGTCGTCCGCAGCGCCGCGTTCGCGGGGGTTCAGCGCGACGGCGACGAAATTTGACAGCACGGATAGCCCTGCGGCAAGCGCTGAAGCCGCTGTCTGCGCGCGGAGCATGGCAGGCAGAGCGTTGCTCGGGCGGCTGGACGAACACGCCGCGACGAGATCGGCGTAGGCCTGATGCAGCTCGTCCGCGGTGCGCTGAAGCGGCGCCAGATTGTCGCGCAGCGCCCTGGAAACGGCGCCTTCCAGCGCCTGTTCGAGCGATTTTTGGCGTTCTTTCAAGAGACTCCCCGGCTTTTGCGATTATGGAAACGGTAAACTGGAGTGTCAACTGACATTCCGCGCACGCGTTCCTGGGTTGTGTAGCTTGCCGGCCGTGGACGGCGAGCATGCCGCGGCAGGCGCCGCTGCTGGGAGGTTTCCCTTGCCTTCCCCGTCCTTGATTCGTATCTTCGTTTCTTATCTGGGACCCCATGCTGACAGCCGAACAAATCCGCGAATTGCTGAAGATGCAGCCGCTGCCCGTCGAAGGCGGATTCTTTGCGGGGCACTACCGGTCGAAGGATGTGGTGCCGAAAGAGGCGCTTCCCGCGTGCTATCCCGGCGAGCGAGCGATCTCCACGGCGATCTACTACATGCTGACACCGGACACGTTTTCCGCCCTGCACCGTCTGCGCGGCGACGAGGTGTATCACTTCTATCTCGGCGACCCGGTTGAGATGCTTCAACTAAGACCGAATGGAACGGGCGAGGCCGTGCTGCTCGGACAGAACATCGCGTCGGGGATGCGTCTGCAACACGTGGTACCGGGAGGGACGTGGCAGGGCTCGCGCCTCGCGCCCGGCGGCAAGTTCGCGCTGATGGGAACTACCATGGCGCCCGGCTTCGATCCCCAGGATTACGAGCCGGGCAAGCGCGCCGAGCTGATCGCGCAATACCCTCAGTATTCGGCGCTCATCACCTGGCTGACCCGATAGGGCGCATAAGCAGACTTACCCACGCGAATGTTCGCGGAGGCGGGGAGTCCTGATCTTTCTCTGATTTGCTGGCATTATTCGGCCATCGCCAGCTCTTTTTCGACGACTTATAGATATAAAGATCGGTCGGCATCCCTGGAGGATAAATACAGAAATATACGGTGGGAAGAAATTCAAAGCGGAGCGGAGCCGAGCCGCCCGCCTCTTTTCGTTAGAAAATCAGCTTTAGCCCAAATTGGATTTGTCTGGGGTTGGTGGCCAGCGTCGTAATCAATCCCGCCGACGCGCTCACTGCTCCGCTCGCGAATACAGTTGTGTTCGGCGGACCGAAGTTCACCCGGTTGAACAGGTTGAAGAACTCCGCGCGAAACTCCAGGTTGGTTCTCTCGGTCAGAGAAGTGTTCTTGAACAGCGAAAAGTCCACATCGGCCAAACCGGGTCCAGTGAATGTCCCTCTCCCCAAATTGCCGTATGTTCCCGCAGCCGGCAGCACGAAGGCATTCGGATTGAACCATGCGTTCTGGTTGTGAAGAATGATAGGACCCGAGAAGTTCGGATTCAAGGAAGGCCGGTCGGGATTTCTGGTATCTCCGTCTCCGGAGCGGTTTGAGCCCACCAGCGGCGTGAACGGAAATCCACTCAAGAACGTCGCGATCCCATTCAATTGCCAGCCGGAGACCAGTTTGCCCTCAAGCCCTCTGGCCGCATTGAACCACGGCTTGTCGCGGCCGAACGGCAATTCGTACCGCGCGGAAATACCCGCTTGGCTGGTGACGTTCAACGCGGACGGTCCCCAGTCCCGCCGCAGGTCATTCCGATCCAAAACCATCTGCGCCTGATTGCTGGCCTGTGCACCCGTGAGCCCAGAGTTTACGTCGAGGTTCTTCGACCACGTATAGTTTGCCCGGAACTGCAGTCCCCGGCTCAGCCGATGGGTCACTTCCGTTTCCAGCGCGTTATAGGTGCTGTTGCCCTCGGTGAACCAGAAGAACCCAGCTCCCAGAAATGGATTCGGCCGCGTTCCCACAGGGATGTACTCCGTGCCCTCAGCTACGTGGCTTTGATTCGCAGCCGTAGCTGGAGTGCCATTTGTCGCAACACCGCCTGCCTGGCAGCCGCTCGGATCGGAGCAAATCTGCGCAGGAATCGTATTCGGGTCAATGCTGAGAAAGCCGTGATATCCATGTGATCCCACGTAGGCCACGCGAAAGGCCGTGCTCCGGTTCAACTCCTGCTCAACGGTGAGATTCCACTCCTCAACCGTCGGCGTTTTGCCGTTGGCCTGAATTCCCTGTGGAGCGAACGTGCTGCACGGCGCCGGAACACCCGGTCCGCAGGAGGGCGGCGGCGGCACGCCGGGAGCAACCGGCACAATCGACGATAATGCGCCCGAAGAGGATGGTGCGCCATTGTAAGGAGGAAGAGAGTTGAGCAGAAAGGCGAGATCGTCAATCAGCGAATAGTACGTCCCGAATCCCGCGCGAACCGCCGTCTTTCCATTTCCGAAGACGTCCCACGCCAGCCCTACTCGAGGGCTGAACAACCACTTCGCATTATTCTGCGTGAAAACCGAGTCGGCGACACGCGGGTTGGTCACGAGCACACCCGACGGGCCAACCAGGTAATTGGCTGCTCTTCCAAATTCCTCGTTCCAGCCCGTGGTGAATTCTTGTCGAATGCCGGCGCGGAGCGTGAGGTTCGGCGTGATCCGAATCGCATCTTCGAAGTACCACGCCCCGAAAAGGCTTCTCCAACCCAGCTCGTTGGGGTTCGGTACAACCTGAAATGTGCTCACGGTCCCTTGGAGGAACGTTTTCAGGCTCAAAAAGGTGGCCTGCCCAAGCTGGCGCGAAGCGCTGTCTTCGTTGTCCTGAAGCCGCTGAAACCATGCCCCGACGCTGATCTGATGAATGCCCTTGCTGATCAGCAAATCGTCGGTATAGGTGAAGAGGTTTCTGCGATTCCACACTCCCGCTCCATTGCTGGGGCCAGCTGAAGTAAGGGCCGCAAGGCCGGTGGTTGTGACGCCGCCTCCAATAACGATTCCGCCAGGCCCGGCCCCGGTTACGAAGTCGAGGTTTGCCGGAAAGGAAGCCAATAAGGAAGAATCCAGATTGAATCCCGCGCGCGAGAAGCCAGCGCGGAACGTGTTAAGAACGTCCGGAGAGAAGATATGCGTTTCCTGCACGCTGGCCACTTGCATCCGCAGCGTGCTGTAAGAAGCGAACAGGGGATCCGACAGCGGCACGAGGCTATTGCCGTCATCTATCGTGTAGGCGCCCGAGAGGGTGTCTCGATCCTCCAGGGTGTAATCCATTCGCAGAGTGCCAAAGTCTTCACGGATGTACTGCTTAGGGCTGTTAAACGAGAACGCCGTGCCGCTCGGCAGCCCACTCGTAGGAATGAGCAACTCGGGACCGTTGGGCTGAGGCCAAAAGGACATGTACTGCAACATCGACGGATTAAGGTTTGTAACCACGGTGTACACGCCAGATGCATTTGGCAACGAACCCTGGCGCGCTTGTTGGTCGGCGACGACAGCCACGTTGCTGACCGTCAACGCTTGGCGAAATCCTTCGTAGTTACCGAACAAGAACAAGCGGTTTTTCTTGAGCGGCCCTCCCAATGCTCCTCCGAATTGGTTCTGCTTGAAGGGCGGATTGCCTCCCTGGGCAAAATAGCTGCGCGCATCGAGCGCGCTGTTCCGTAGGAACTCGAAAATCGCGCCGTGCAGCGCGTTGCTCCCCGACTGGGTGACAACGCTGACTTGTGCTCCTGCTCGTTTCCCATATTCGGCAGAATACGTGTCGGTCAAAACGTTGAACTCTCGGACAGCGTCGATCCCCAGAAGTTCGCCGCTAACGCCGCCAGGCGTTAGCGCAAGCTGACTCGATCCGGTATATTCAATACCGTTCAGCAAAAATAGGTTCTCGGCGGTCCGCCTCCCGGCCACGGTAAATGTGTTTCCATTGCTGGTGCTCGTTTGAGCGCTCTTCATCGCGCTGTAATTGATCGCTCCCGGGTTGAGAGTAATTAGGTTATCGAAGCTTCGGCCGTTGAGAGGCAAATCCTTCACTTCGCGCTCTCCCACAACTCCGGAAACCGGGGCCGTCGTCGTATTGACTATGGATGCGTCTGCCAAAACAACGATCTGTTGGACGACTTCGCCCACTTCGAGCCGCAGGTTCACAGCAACTTCCTGCGCCACCTCTAAATTGATTCCCGTCCGGACTGTAGCCTTGAAGCCTTTCTTTTCCGCCTTCACCTCCTGCGGCCCAAGGGGCAGGTCCAGCACTCTAAAGGTACCGGCCTCGTCCGTCGTCACGATCCGCACGGCTCCCGTTTCCAAACTCTTTACGGTGATGGTTGCGCCAATCACCGCGCCGCCTGATGCATCTTCCACGCTCCCGGAAATCGCGGCAGCCACTTGAGCCCACCCCAGCCTCGGACTCCCAAACAACGCCAAAACCGCAAGAAACGCTGATACACCAATGCATCGCCCCGCCCTCATGTGCGGACTCTATCACCGGCGTACTTGTCGGGCAACGTCACTTCAAGCCAGTCGCTTGTTACAAGCTTTCAAATTGATGGTTCCCACTCAAAGAATCCGGGCTGACGCCCCTTTCGAGTAGGTTTGATCCTTCGCATCAACGCCTACAGAAAGGTGCACCCTCCATCCACCTCGGGACCGAACCATCGCCACTTTGGCCAGAGGTAGACTTACTGCTGCTGGCTGATGTGTCTGTGATACAGATCACGGTATTTCGCTGCGGTCAGGAGTTATATTATCAGCGGGACTCGATAATGGGAGTTCCCGCTCAGAAGCGGACCATTATAGTTAGGCGGTCGCGTTGCCAAATCACGGGAATAGGCCACCCGGTACGCACCAGGATTTAACCGATTCGAAGACATGGATTCAGCGCCTGGAGAGGCCGGAGAGAATACCCGGTCTGAGGGTTGATGATGTGGTGGCCTGCTTGAAACTCAAGCCAGGTGACGTGGTGGCCGATATAGGGGCCGGCACCGGTGCGTTCTCCATACCGTTTGCGAAGGCTGTCGCGCCGTCCGGAAAAGTTCTGGCGGTCAATATTTGGCCGGGTCTCTTGGATTACATCAATGAAAAAGCAAGAAAAGAGAACGTGACCAACCTCCAAACGATTCTTGCGAAACTCGATGATCCCAAACTACCGGAAAACCAGGTGGATGTGGCCTTTTTTCATGATGTCTTTCATAACATGAATGACCGCCAGGCATATCTGAAAGTGCTTGCCTCTTCTCTTAAACCCAGCGGACGCGTGGCAATCGTCGAACAGGAATTTGACGATCCGATCGCAAAGAAGTGGGATCTTCCCGAAGACAGGATCACCAAGGATCAGATGAAAACCTGGATGGCGAATGTGGGATTTCATCCCGTCGGGGATTACGACATCTTCGAGGGCGAAAACAATCCTAAAGGCGCTGGAATGCCACAGAGGTGGTTCGTGGTCTACTCGCGAAGCCCTGCGTCTGGTCAGTAGCTTCACCGCCGTACGTTATTCACAGACCTGGGAGTGAAGGCCACCAGGCGGCAGGAACGGCCCGCGGGCCAATCGAATGGCCGATCGCCACACCACGGACATATCGGAAATCGTCGAAGACCAGAAGCTCACGCTCTTCGTCGTCGGATTGATCCTCGTCTGCGCACTGGTGACGTTTTTCGATGGCTTCGACATGAATGTGATCTCGCTCGTGGCCCCGGAGGTGTCGGCGGCGCTGCATCTCGACAAATTGATGATGGGCAACGTGTTCAGTGCCGGCCTGGCCGGCACGATGGCGGGCGGGTTCCTGTTCGGTTATCTCGGAGATCGAATCGGGCGGCGCCCTTCCATCATTCTTGCGACGATGTCCTTTGGCGTTCTTACCCTCGGATTGGCTCTGGCCGGCAGCTATCGGGAACTGGTGGTTCTGCGCTTCCTCCAAGGCATCGGGATCGGCGGCCTGCTTCCGCTCGCCTGGGTCTTGAATATCGATTACGTGCCGCGTGGCTACCGGTCGACGGTGGTCACGCTGCTGATGCTCGGCTATGCGCTCGGTGACAGTTTCGCTGGGCCACTCTCGATTTGGTTCACTTCCTACGGCTGGCGGTCGGTCTTCATTTTCGGTGGTTGTGCGGCGCTCGTGGTCACCGTGCTTCTGATCTTCTTACTGCCTGAATCGATCAAGTTTCTGGCGCACAAGAACAAGCGACCGGATCTGATTGCCAGATTCGCCCAGCGCCTCGCGCCCGGCCAGAGGATCGATGTGTCGGATCGATTCGTCGTCTCGGATGAACTGGGCCGAAGCGGGAAGGGTTTCCAGGTTTCGGCGCTCTTTCGAAACGAATTGCGCTGGATCACGCCGCTGCTGTGGACCGCCTACATCGCGGGTTCGATCGCGATCTTCGTGAGGGTCTCCTGGGGGCCGACCATTCTCCAGGAGATCGGGTTCAGCCGGCCCACGGCCGCATACGCGACCTCGATCAGCGCGCTCGGCGGCGCGCTCGGCGGCCTGCTGCTGATGCGCTTCACGGATAGGCACGGCGTGATCAGCATCGCCGCCTTTCCCGTGCTGACGGTGCCGTTGCTCCTCACCATGGGGCTGGGCAGCATCGGCGGAACGCCGTTTCTGGTGATGTATTTCTTCCTCACTATGCTCGTCGTGGGTACGCATTTCGGCCTGCACAGCATTGCGGGAATTTTTTATCCGAGCGCGTTTCGTTCCAATGGCGCGGGCTGGGCCGCGGCGATTGCGAAGATCGGGTCGGTGATCGGACCGGTGATTGGCGGCGTGGTGCTGTCAACTGAATTGCCCGTGAGGGTCTTGTTCGCGCTCTTCGCGGTTTTTCCCTTCGTGGTGGGCGTGGGCGTTTTCATACTCGGCCTAATCCAGCGGCGCTCGTTGCGGAGGGACGCGGCACAGCCCAAGAATCTAGCGTTCCGGCAGGGTCCAAGAGCAGCGGAGCCGGTCTTGTCTCGCCTGAACAGATGAAAGGATGGCGACTGAGTGTATAGTTACCCGGAAGCTGGGAGCCAAAATGGAAATCCCGGCGAAAACAGATGCCCGCCAAGGCAAGCTCGCGCCAGGCATCATCAGGCGATAGGAAGGAGGCTGCATCACCTGGCTGACCCGCTAGAGCACGCGCGAATTTGGCGGCGCGGGGCGCGGATGCTATCATAGTAGCACCGACGGGGGCGATACGGTTTCGACGGAAGCTGTCGCGGCTCGAAGGCATGCCGGGCGTCACCTGCCCGTAATCGGGTGAAACAAAACAACTGGCAACTCACAGTTGGCTCTCGCTGCCTAACCAAAAGTAGGTAGCGCGTCTCCTCAATCGTCGCCTACGCGGTTGAGATGAGGCGTCACACAGTAGGCTGGCCGTCGCGTTTCGGTCCGTAATGCGGCGACGAGATCATCGGACTAGCCGGGGGCGCGTCTTGCCCGCTCTGAGTTCCTCCGGCGAAACCTTCGGAACGGGATAAGCATGTAGTCTTCGCGTTGCAAGGCTTCTCGGACGGGGGTTCGACTCCCCCCGCCTCCAGAATTTCGCGAAGCGAAATTCTGTCCTGAGCGAGGCCGCACTTTGGCCGAGTCGAAGGGCACGAACTGCTGTGCATTATTGCTACATCCTCCGCTGTGCCGACGGTTCCTTCTGCGTCGGAGTCGCCGACGATCCGCAGCGTCGCTGCGATGAACACAACTCAGGCAAGGGAGCGGATTGGACCGCCAGGCGATTCTGCGCGCATTTTGCGCGCTCTACGCCTTCTCCGCGTCGCCGCGCCACCACCGCGCAGAATAGACAATGGCCGCGGCGGCGAGCCAGCCGGCGGCGTACATGGGCTCCGCTTTCCAACGAAGAACCGCCGAGTGCATCAGCCCGACCCACGAAAATGCGGACGCAATCAGGCACCAAATCGCCGCGCGGCCGAAGTTCCGGTCGATCGCCTCGGTGACCAGGGACGCGACCACGAGCACGAGGAAAAGAAATCCGCTTCCCAGCCCGCGCAGCGATGCCCAGTAGATGGACCCGTTCAACGCCGCCTGAACGCCGGGATTTGCCGCCGAAAGCTGCAAGGCGGGCAGCGCCGAATTTACCACCGCCGATACGACCGCGCCCGCGGGAAGAACGAAACCCAAAAGGATGACGCTCAGGTACTTCCGATCGACGCGGCGCAGCGTCGCGGTGCCGACTCCGACCGCGACGTAAGCGATCAGGGCGGCGAGGATCGGCCAGGGGAACAGCGCGGCCATGAACGAGGTGAGGCCGCTCGCGACCACGAGCATCAAAATCACGGGAGTCCAAAACGCGAAACCGATGCGCGCTCCGAGCGCCTTGTACGGCGGGTGCAGCGCGTAGATCACGGGCGTCACGATGCTGCCCGCCATGCCGCACAGCAGCGTGCCGACGGCGTCCCACGCGACGACGCTACGCGCGTCGTAGTTGTCGCCCGCCGCCGCGGCGCCCTCAACCGTCGTGATCGCCTGCAACACGTGGTAAATCGCCATGGGCGCGATCACGGACAGGTACGGCACGGCAAGCGCCATCGCGTGCAAAGGTCCCGCCGGCGGCACGAACGGCAGCACAAACGACACGCCCTGCCAGACCGGATGCACGTAACCCACGGCGACGCCGAGAGCGAGCGGGATGATCCATGCGAGCAGAAATGGCGGGACGCGATAGCGGGTAATCGGCACGTTCGCGAACACCGTCACGCAGACGATGGCGAGCGCGACGATTCCCACCAGCGGCTGATCGAAGACTCGCTGGAGCACCACCAGGGCGAGATAGCTGTACATCGCCGCGCCGAACACCGTCATCGAGGCGGGCAGCGGAATGTAACGCCGGAACGCGCCGGCAAACGGCGCCGCGACGAGCTTGATGATTCCCGTCCAGATCACCGCCGCGGCACCGACCTGCCACGCGCGATTCGCGTCGTGCGTTTCCAAATACACTGGAAGGAAAATCGACAAAGTGTAGGCGATGATCGCGGGGACATTGTTTCCGTAGACGTGGGCCGTGACGTCCACGCGCCCTTCGCGTCTGCTCAGGGCCACGCCGAGATATGTCAAACCCACGGAGCCGACCAGAAATCCCAGGGCGAAGCCCGGCACGAGGTGCGCCAGGCTGAATTGCCGAGAAATACCTACGGGCGCGAGCAAAAGGGCGGGAATGAAAAGCTGGGCGATGATGGCGCCGACCTGCGTGATGGTGGCGTCGATGTCCCCGCGGCCCAGCGTCCACCACTTCTGTGAAACTGCGTTCTGCTCGGGTGCCAGGGACGTCTCCTTCAATCCGCGAGGGAATCCGCCGCCGCGCTCAGACTTTGAATGACTCCAGGGTCTCCGGCGCAAAAAGTTCTTCCGGCTTCAGCGGGCACTTCGCGAGACCCTGCTCGAACGAGTAACGAAGAAACGTCGCGAGCGTCTGTGCGTTCGGTTCCAAGCCGTAGGGCCAGAAATCTGTCCCCATCAACGCGCGGGTTTCCTCCACATGCTGCACGAGCCAGGGAAGCATGAAACTGAGAGCGCCGGTTTCATACAGCTCCTTATAGGCCTCCTGCTGAGCCCGCGCGAAAGCCTTGTAGAGCGACTGCGCGACCCAAGGCGATTTTTCGTAAACGTCGCGACGTATGACGACCGTGTGCATGATCGGGAAAATCTTCGTCTTCGAGTAGTAGTCCCGCTCGACCGCCTGATAGTTCTCGAAGAGCCGGCGCACGCTGCCCGAGCCGCGCACGAATGAGGACGGCATGCGAGCCGTATAGAGGGCATCGATTTCGCCCGCGTCGAGCATCGCCGACAGCGTTTTCTTCGACGGAATCGATTCGAGACGAATTTCGGGCGGCAGAGACAGCCGAAGTTTTTCCGGGCGTCCCGGCTCCTCCTCTCCGCCGCGAAAGTAGGTGACGCCGGACACCGGAACTTTGTACTCGTCGCTCAGGATACCGCGGATCCAAACGCCCGCCGTCATCTGGTATTCCGGCGTTCCCACGCGCTTCCCGATCAGATCTTTCGGCTCGCGAATTCCGCTGTTCTGGTTGACGAAGATGCAGGAGTGCCGGAAGAACCGCGACGGGAAGACCGGAATCGCAATCAGCCGGGGGTTTTCGGAAAAGAGCGACAACACGTAGGACGACAGCGACATTTCGGCCACGTGAAATTCATAGTGGCGCAGCATGCGAAAGAAAGTCTCTTCGATCGGTAGGTCCAGGCAAGTCAGCTCGATTCCGTCCACGGGGATACGGCCATCGAGCAAGGCGCGCGTGCGGTCGTAATTTGAACATGCGATGGAAAGCCGGAGCTTGGCCACGGTGAGTTTGCTCGACTTCAGATTTCGCGCTTGGCCATTTGGTCGGCGATGTACTCGGCCTGGCGGATGGCGAGCGCGACGATCGTCAGCGTGGGGTTTTCGCCGCCGCTCGACGCGAACTGGCTCCCGTCCGATACGAACAGATTCTTGACGTCGTGCGTCTGGCCGAAGCGGTTCACGACGCCATCCCGCGGCTTCTCCGACATGCGGTTCGTGCCCATGTTATGGGTCGAAGGATACGGAGTGACGTGGATCGTCTTCTTTGCCCCGATCGAGGTGTACAGGGCATCCGCCTGTTTGTAACCGTGGTTACGCATGGCGACGTCGTTCGGGTGGTCATCGCAGTGGATATTCGGGATCGGCATGCCGAACTTGTCCTTCTTGTCCGGGTGGAGCGTGATCCGGTTGGTTTCGCGCGGCAGATCCTCGCCGATGATCCAAACGCCCGCGATGTTCGCGTAGTTGTCCACGATCCACGCGCGGTCGCGGCCCCAGCCGCCGGGAAGGTTTTGCGCGAAGCTGGGCAAGCCCTGCGGGAGCAGCTCGAACTGATAGCCCCCGACGAAACCGCGCGTCGAGTCAAGCCTTGCCTCGTCCATCACGATTCCGGACTGCGCGGTTCCGCGGTACATGTGAACGGGCTTGTCATAGACCGCGAAAACCGTGCCCGTCGTGTGCCGCATGTAGTTCTTGCCGACATGGCCCGAGGAGTTGGCCAGCCCTTGCGGGAACATACTCGAGGACGAGTTCAACAGCAGGCGCGGGCTTTCGATCGAATTCGCCGCCACGGCCACGGCGCGGGCCTTCTGCCGTTGCAACGTGCCCGAGGCATCGGCATAGACGACGGCGTTCACCTTCCCGGAAGCGTCGTGCTCGACGCGCAGCGCCTGCGACTCCGCTCGAACTTCGGCTTTGCCGGTGGCCTCCGCTTGCGGAATATCGATGTAGAGAGTGGACCACTTCGCGCCGAAGGTGCAGCCCTGGACGCAGAAGCCGGTCTGCTGGCACGAAGCGCGGCCATCGCGGGGCACGGGATTGATGGCCATGTTGGTCGTTTGAAACTTCGTGTAGCCGACTTTCCTGGCGCCGGCGAACAGCACCTTGCCGTGATTGCTGGCGGGCAGGCGCGGAATTCCGTGCGTCCCGGTGACGCCCATTCTGAGTTCCGCGCGATCGTAATAAGGCTCGATTTCCTTCAGGTCGATCGGCCAGTCGAGCAGGTTGGCGCCCGCAATATCGCCGTAGCGCGTTCTCGTCTTGAACTCATGTTCCTGAAAACGCAAGGCGCAAGCACCCCAATGCACGGTTGTGCCGCCAACGAGTTTGCAGGTCCAGATCGGCAAATCCGGAGACGTCTTCCCGACGGACCACGAACCCGACGTCGTGCGCGGATCGAGCCACGTAAACAGGCCGAACATGGCGACTTCGTCGTTGCGGAAATCGGTCATCTCGACGCGCTTTCCCGCTTCGAGAACCACGACGGAAATTCCCTTTCTCGCCAGCTCGTTCGCCAGCACACCGCCGCCGGCGCCGGAACCCACGATCACGACCACGCTCGAATCATTGAGATCGAATTTCGCGGGCATTGGCATCCTCAGAGCCAGTCGATGTCGTTGAAGCCTCGGTGAAGGTAGCCGCCCTTATCCGATGACGGGCCTTCGTAGCCAAAAAGCGGCCAAAGCTCCGGCTGGTTATAGAGCGTCACGACGGTCGTCCCATAAACCTTCGAGAAAAAAGCGCCTCCTTCAATCTGCTTGATCGTGGCAACGCGCGCCTTTTCGTCCGGCACATCTGCGTACCCGGTACCGCCAGCGGCCTTCGCGAGGCCGTTAAGCTGGCCAACGCCATCCGCCAGGAGCTTCCTCGCGGACGAATCCTTCGCGGCTTCATCTTCGAGCGGGGCGATAGCCTTGGCATAGAAGGAATCTGCCAACCGATCGTGGGGGAAAAGGTCACGCACGAATTTCAGTAGTACGCGAGTTTGTTCGGGTTGGAGACCTTGAGGCTCCCCAGCCGAGGCCTTGGCGTCGGCCAGCGCAGAGGGTCCCGTCACTGCGACGGCGGCAATTGTGGCAGCACCGCCAGCCAGAAAACCGCGCCGCGAGAGCCTGCTAGCCCAATCGAGCAGCTTCATTCGCGCTCCTTCCGCCGCACCCGCCAGCGGCGCCGCCTATGGCAGGCTGAATACGAAGATCGAATTGCCCGCCGCCGCCTCGACGTACTGCTTGCCGAGCGGCGGTGTCGGCGCGCCAAACTGAGCGGCGACGGGCGAGGACGCCCCAAAAGCTCCCAGCGCCAAGATCAAAACAGCAAACCACAACCTGCGGTTTTCGAACATGCCCATCCCCTCTCCCGCTTTTGAACTGTGTTAGCTAATACGAGCAGAAGGCTGCTGTCAAGGCGTGTTCATGTTTCCCTTCCAGGTGGTCTCTGGAGACGGCCGCAGGATTTTTTCGCTTGCACCGGGATTCCTTCCAGCTAGCATTGAGTTGCGACCGAGAGGAGATGATGACACGACCTTTTCGCAAGACCGCCTTATTGTCGATACGCTTCGCCGTTCTCATTCTCGCCGTGGCGGCGGCGCTTCGCGCTGAGACGCCGCCGCCCGGCCCCATCCGTCTCGAAGTTGACGCAACGCGCGCTCCACAAAAGATCCTGCACGCCCATTTGCAGATGCCGGTGCGACCCGGGCCGCTCGTGCTGTACTACCCGGAATGGATTCCGGGTGAGCACATGCCGGACGGCCCGATCATCAATGTGGCGGGACTGAAATTTGCGGCGGGCGGAAAGACGCTTCCGTGGCGGCGCGACCTCGTCGATATGTTCGCCTTCCATCTGGACATTCCGCAGGACGCGAGTTCGCTCGACATCGATCTCGACTTTCTGCTGTCGGCGCCTGCGTCCGGATATTCGTCGGGAGCTTCCGCGACCGCCTTCCTGAATCTCCTCAGCTGGAATCAGGTGGTGCTCTATCCGCAGGGCTATCCGGTGCGCGAACTGACGTTCGTGCCGAGCCTTCGCCTGCCGTCCGGATGGCAGTTCGCGACGGCCCTGCCCGGCGCCAAGGAAAATGGCGACACCGTCGATTTCTCACCGGTCTCGCTCGCCACCCTGGTTGATTCACCCGTTCTCGCGGGACGCTATTTCCGGGTGGTGCAGCTCACGCCCGGCGAGACTCCGTCACATGAAATCGATATCGCCGCCGACAGCGCGGCAGCGCTGGCGATGACGCCGGAAATGGAAATGCATTTTCGCAGGCTGGTCGCCGAGACCGGTGCGCTCTTCGGCGTGCGGCATTATCGCGATTACCACTTCCTGCTCACGCTGAGCGACGGCGTGGCCCATTTCGGCCTCGAGCACCATGAATCGAGCGACGACCGCGACGACGAACGCAGCCTGATCGACGAGCAGGTCCGTATCCTTTTCGCGGATTTGCTCCCACACGAGTTTGTCCATTCGTGGAACGGCAAGTACCGTCGTCCCGCCGATCTTGCCACGCCGGATTACCACCAGCCGATGAAGGACGACCTGCTGTGGGTCTACGAGGGCCTGACGGAGTACCTCGGTGAGGTGCTGACGGCGCGGAGCGGACTCCGCAACCTCCAACAGTCGCGCGAAGACCTCGCTCGCGTCGCAACCGAATGGGGAAGCGAGCCGGGGCGCACATGGCGTCCGCTCCAGGATACGGCTGACTCCGCTCCGTTCCTGTACGACGCCGACGCGGACTGGGAGAACTGGCGCCGCGGCGTGGATTTCTACGAAGAAGGCGAACTGCTCTGGCTCGACGTGGATGCGACGCTGCGCCGCCTGACCCACGACCAAAAATCCATGAACGATTTCTGCCGGATCTTTTACGGCGGGCCCGGCGGCGAGCCGGCGCTGAAAACTTATACGTTCGACGATATCGTTGCGACGCTCAACGGCCTCGCTCCATACGATTGGTCCGGATTCCTGCGCACGCGGCTCGATTCCACCGCGCCCGACACGCCCAGCGAGGCGGTCGAAAACAGCGGGTGGAAGATCGTCTACAACGATCAGCCGAACGAGATCGAAGAGAACAGGGACGCCGTCAGGAAACGCGTGACCCTTACTTTTTCGCTCGGGCTGACCCTTTCCGGAGACGGGTCGGTCCTCGACGTAGTTTACGGCGGTCCATCCTATAAAGCCGGCATTGGACCGGGAATGAAGATCACCGCGGTCAACGGGCAGCAGTATTCGCCGGAAATGCTGAAGGACGCGATCGATGCAGCCAAGGCCGCGACCGCGCCGATTCGACTGATCGTCGCCAATGGCTCCGAGGTCGAAACGCACTTGGTCGACTATCACGGCGGTCTGCGCTATCCGCATATCGAGCGCGATGCCGGCCACCCCGACTATCTCGGTGAAATCTTCCATCGCCAGGCGCCGTAAGACAAGGCATGCGCCAGCAAGTGCCTGTATATAAATGACTTCGCACGGAGCCCATCCCGTACGTAGTTTCCGATATTGACACTCATCTCCTCAAAGTGAGATCGTTCGCGACCTAATTCCCTCGGAGGGCTCCGATGCAGCCGTCGAGGCGTCCCTGTCTATTTGCATCGCTCGCGCTGCTGGCGCTTTCGCTGCTCGCTCCGCGAACGCATGCCGAAACTCTGACTGTCACGAGTTCGCCTCCGGGCGCCACCGTCGAAATCGACGGCCTGGTCGCGGGCACGACTCCATACAGGACCGATTTCCCCGGCGGCTACTTCCACAAGACTCATACAGTCTTCGGCTCGCGGCTCGAACACTCGATGATTCTCCGCGTCACGAAGGATGGCTATCTTCCGCAGCAGATCACGCTGACGAACGGACCTTTCGAGTGGGTTGCCGTCACAGGGCGCCATCACGGAAACTACTTTCTCCTGAAATCGAGCCATTTCGACGTCAGGCTCGATCCGGTTTCATATGGCTCCGGCGGCCCGGTCGAAACCATTGGAAAGGATGGTCCGCTGCGTCCGGTTTCAGCCTCCGCGCTTCGAACGGATGAGCGCGAGTCGCACTCCCCAGCCGGCAGCGTGACAATTTCCTCCGACCCGCCCGGCGCGGAGATCTATATCGATGGAAAATTCGTGGGCCAGACCCCTTCGACGATCCAGCTTCCCAGCGGCGCGCATCGCATCGAAGTGAAATCCCGAGGCAAACAAAACTGGCAGCGCGACCTCGAGGTGCTCAAGGACAGCCAGCTCACGCTGCACCCCGTCCTCGAATCATCTCCCTCAAGCTATCAAGAACGCACAGCGCGCAGAATCGAAGTTGACATCTCCGCGGGTAACTCTTGTAATGAGTTTCTTCACACTCATGCACAAGCCCGCTCGATTTCGCTCGCGACAAATCCGGGGATGAACGACTCCCGTCAGGCTGGATCGAAGCGCTTTGCGTTTCTGGTGGCTGCGGGGATTTTTCTGAGCCGCGTCTCCGGGCTGGTTCGCGATCGCGTCTTCGCCCACTACTTCGGCCTTTCCGATGCGGCGGACGCCTTCAAGGCCGCGCTCCGTATTCCCAATTTCCTCCAGAATCTATTCGGCGAAGGCGTGCTTTCCGCCTCCTTTATTCCCGTATACGCAAACCTGCTCGCCCGCGAAGACGAGGAAGAGGCGCGGCGCACCGCGGGCGCCGTGGCGGCGATTCTCGCGCTCACCACGTCGATTCTCGTGCTGATCGGCGTGCTCGCCACTCCCTATCTGATCGACGCAATCGCGCCCGGCTTCCACGGCGACAAACGCGCCTTGACGATTCGGTTGGTGCGGATTCTCTTCCCCGGCGTCGGACTCCTGGTTATTTCGGCCTGGTGCCTCGGAATTCTGAACAGCCACCGCCGTTTCTTTCTCTCCTATAGCGCGCCCGTGATCTGGAATGCGGCGATGATCGCCACGATGTGGGGATGGGGCGGCCGTTATGCGCAGTTTCCGCTCGCCGTGATCCTGGCATGGGGTTCGGTGGCCGGCAGCTTGCTTCAGGTCGGCGTGCAGCTTCCTGTCGTTCTTCGGCTGCTCGGCGGCCTGCGCCTTTCGCTCGGCCGTCGTGCTGACAACGTGAAGACGGTCATACTCAATTTCTTTCCCGTATTCGTCAGCCGCGGGGTGGTGCAAATCAGCGCGTACGTGGACGCGCTGCTCGCAAGCCTGCTGCCGACCGGCGCCGTCGCCGCACTGGCCAACGCTCAGACGCTTTATCTGCTGCCCGTCAGCCTCTTCGGCATGTCGGTCTCCGCCGCCGAGCTCCCGCAGATGTCCGGCGCCATCGGCGACGAACGGCAAGTCGCGGAAACGCTGCGCGCGCGTCTCGATGCCGGCTTGCGCCAGATCGCCTTTTTCGTCGTGCCGTCGGCGGCTGCGTTTCTCGCGCTGGGTGATGTGATCGTAGGCGCGATTTACCGCACGGGGCAATTCACGCAACTCGACGTGACCTACGTCTGGGGAATCCTTGCGGGCTCGACCGTGGGTCTGCTCGCTTCCACGCTTGGGCGGCTGTACTCCTCGACCTACTATGCGCTGCTCGACACGCGCACGCCGCTCCGTTTCGCGATTGTACGCGTGGTTTTGACGACCGTTCTGGGTTACCTCTGCGCGGTGCCGCTGCCGCCCGCAATAGGCATCGCGCCGCGCTGGGGCGTCGCTGGGCTGACCATCTCCGCCGGAATCGCTTCGTGGGTCGAGTTCACCCTTTTGAGGCGCACGTTGAACCAGCGGATCGGACGCACCGGGCTTCGCCCAGACTACGTCGCGAAACTCTGGATCGCGGCTATCGCGGCCGCAGCGGTGGGCTTAGGAGTGCGCTATTCCTTCGTACACCACTTCGGCTACCGCCACTCGCCGATTCTGGTCGCTGTTTTGGTTCTCATGCCTTACGGGTTGGCCTATTTTGCGGGGGCTTGGATTCTGGGCCTCGCAGAGGCGCGCACATTTCTCGCGCGGGCGATGGCTCGAATCGGCCGCTCCTAGTGCGGCAGTCGTCGCGGTGGGCACACAAAAATCTGCGCGCCCACGAAACGAACGCACGGATGCCTTAGTATCTGAAGACGACGCCAGCGGAAATCTTGGGGCTGTATTGATACGTGTTGAAGTAGTGCGTTCCGAGCATGTCGCCCGCCACGCGTACCGCCCAATGGCTATTAAGGACATTGAGGTCGACGCCGGCGCCCAGTTCATAGACGAACGCCGACTGGTTGCCGAGCGCCGTCTGCGGCAGAAGATTCGATATTCCTACAAGGCCGTGCCCCCACACCTCGAGATTGTGGGGAGCCGACCACCGGACCCGCCCACCTCCCATTCCCGCCACGAACTTCGAGGTATTGCCCGCCACCGACCGGCCCCACAAAGCCATGAACTCACCGTCCGGGGCGAACCATTTTCCTCCCGGATAGTAGACGAGGCCGAGGTTGAGGCCGTTCATGTTATCGGTGAACTGCGGCGCGACATAAAAGCGGAAAAACGTGTAGCCGGCGTACGCCTGCCAGTTGTAGGTCTGGAACACGCTCTGGACGCCCGGCCCCTGGGCGGCCGAGTCGCTCGACGTCGCCGAGCTTGAGGCCGACGCGGCGGACGCGGACGCATTGAATGCGGCGCCAAACGGAGAGGCGGTCGCAGGAGCAAATGCATAGGTTGCGTCCGTTGTCGGTGCTGTGGATTGTGCCGCAGGCGTCGTGACTTGGAGAGGACTTCCCGAATCAGCCTGTGCCCCGGCGCTTACCGCGAAAAGAAGAATCGACCCGAACACAAATGCAGTACGTTCATCGCCTATGACCCCCTCAGGCGTCCCACCGCCTTTGCTTTTACTACGCCTCTAATGTGAATGAGAACGGCCCGGCCTGTCCACTCAAAATTCGCTGGGAAGTCGCGGGAGTCACCTAGGAGGCAATGGCGCCATTGGCATCAGAATCTTTGATCCTTGGTCGCTGGGCGCAACGGTGATCCGGAGCGCGAGCACGCCAGTACTCGAGCCACTTCGAAGAGATGAATTCCCTGTTCCGCGCGTGCAAAATCTGCGGACCCGCTCCGGAGGTGTATGTTAGAATGCGGTGTTGGACCGAAATCCGAGCCATGCTCGGGTTCGATGTATCTGATTCATACGAAGTTAGAGGCCGAAATACATGAGCAAGGAGCAGAGCTGGGACGCCGACCGGGCCTTATCCCGCATACGGGCGTTGGAGCATCTGCCCGGAGCTCTCCTGCCGATTCTTCACGCGCTGCAAGACGAGTTCGGGTACGTCGACAAGGCCGCCGTTCCGCTCATCGCCGAAGCGCTTAATCTTTCGCACGCCGAAGTGCATGGCGTGGTCAGCTTCTATCACGATTTTCGCCACAGTCCTCCCGGAAAGCACGTTTTGAAGATGTGCCGCGCCGAAGCTTGCCAGTCGATGGGCTGCGAGAGCACGATCCGGCACGTTGAAAATCGGCTGGGGGTTCATCTCGGCGAAACCACCGGGGACGGCACCCTCACGGTGGATGCCGTCTACTGCCTTGGCAACTGCGCGCTTTCTCCCGCGGTCATGCTCGACGGCAAGCTCTACGGCCGAGTGTCGCGCGAAGTCGCCGACTTTCTGATCGATAGCGCCCAGAGGCACGCGTGAGCGTCAAAGTCTACGTCCCGTGCGACGCCGCGGCCGTTTCGGTCGGCGCCGATGCCGTCGCCAAGGCGATCGCGGATCAGATCGCGTCGCACCGGCTGAACGCTTCCCTGGTTCGCAATGGTTCGCGCGGCATGTTCTGGCTCGAGCCGCTCGTCGAAGTCGAGACGCCGCAAGGGCGCGTAGCGTATGGCCCTGTATCGGCGGATGCTGTGCCCGGGCTCTTTGACGCCGGATTGCTCGATGGTAAACCTCACAAGCTCCATCTCGGCCTTACCGAAGAGATTCCATTCTTGAAACGCCAGGAACGGCTGACCTTCGCGCGTTGCGGCGTCACCGATCCTCTCTCACTTTCCGACTACGTGAGCCATGGCGGTTACCGCGGCTTAGAAAAAGCTCTCATGCTGACGCACGAGACGATTGTGCAAGAGGTCACGAACTCCGGCCTTCGCGGTCGCGGCGGCGCGGGATTCCCCACCGGAATCAAATGGCGCACGGTTCTGAACGCTCAGGCAGATCAGAAGTATATCGTCTGCAACGCTGACGAGGGCGACAGCGGCACATACGCCGATCGCATGATCATCGAAGGCGATCCGTTCGTCCTGATCGAAGGCATGACCATCGCGGGAATCGCCGTCGGAGCCACAAGCGGATACATCTACATTCGATCCGAGTATCCCCACGCATTCCGCACTCTCCGGCGCGCAATCGCGATCGCTTACGACAAGGGTTATCTCGGCCCGAATGTCGCGGGTAGCGGGAAGAGATTCGATCTCGACGTGCGCCTCGGCGCCGGAGCGTACATCTGCGGCGAAGAGACGTCCTTGCTCGAGAGCCTCGAAGGCAAGCGCGGACAGATTCGCTTCAAGCCACCGCTGCCCGCCATTAGCGGGCTCTTCGGCAAGCCGACCGTTGTCAACAACGTGATCTCGCTCGCCACCGTCCCGATTATTCTCTACAAGGGCGGCGAGTATTACAAAAACTTCGGCATGGGCAAGTCTCGCGGCACATTGACGATCCAGCTTGCCGGGAACATCAAGCACGGCGGCTTGGTCGAGAAAGCATTCGGCCTGACTCTGCGCGAAGCGATCTACGATTTCGGCGGCGGCACGGCCTCGGGCCGCCCGTTGCGAGCCGTACAGGTGGGCGGACCCTTGGGCGCTTACTTTCCGGAGTCGTTTCTCGATACGCCGCTCGACTATGAGGCATTCGCCGAGCGAAAAGGCATGCTCGGGCACGGCGGAATCGTGGTGTTCGACGACACGGTGGATCTCGCCCGGCAGGCGCGCTTCGCGATGGAGTTCTGCGCGGTCGAAAGCTGCGGCAAGTGCACGCCCTGCCGCGTCGGCTCCACGCGCGGCGTCGAAGTGATTGACAGGATTATCGCCAATCAGGATAGGATGCAGAATCTGGAATTGCTTGACGATCTGTGCGAAGTGCTGACGGACGGCTCGCTGTGCGCGCTGGGCGGACTCATACCGTCCCCCGTGCAGAGCGCGATTCGCCATTTTCCGGAAGATTTTCATAAGCCGGCGTCTCCCCCGCCGGGAACGGGTTCCAGCAAGATTCAGGAGACACAATCATGGCGCTGATTCGAGAAGTCGATTATGGGACGCCGAAACGGATTTCCGAGAGGGCCGTGACGCTGGAGATCGACGGGAAGCCGGTCACCGTACCGGCCGGCACATCGCTCATGCGTGCGGCGGCCGAAGCGGGCGTCCAGATACCCAAGCTTTGCGCGAGCGATAACCTGGAACCTTTTGGCTCTTGCCGTCTGTGCCTGGTTGAAATCGAAGGGCGTCGCGGTACCCCGGCCTCCTGTACGACTCCCGCCGAGGCCGGCATGAAGGTGCGGACGAACTCGCCAAAGCTCGCCAAGCTGCGCCGGGGCGTGATGGAGCTCTACGCGTCCGATTTTCCGCCCGATGCGCTCAACGCCTCCGTGGGCGTGAACTCGGAGTTTCGCGAGATGGCCGTGGCCGTCGGTTTGGGGGAGGTCCGCTATGGTCTCGCGGGTCGAAATCATCTGAATTCCGAAAAGGACGAGTCGAATCCGTATTTCACCTTCGACCCCGCGAAGTGCATCGTCTGCTCGCGTTGCGTGCGCGCCTGCGATGAGGTGCAAGGCACTTTCGCCTTGACCATCGACGGCCGAGGCTTCGTTTCTCATGTTTCGGCCGGCGACAAGCCTTTCATCGAATCGGAGTGTGTCTCCTGCGGCGCATGCGTGCAGGCCTGTCCGACGAACAGCCTCCTGGAGAAGACCGTCATTGAGAAAGGTCAGCCGGATCGCAGCGTGGTCACGACGTGCGCCTACTGCGGCGTGGGCTGCTCGTTCAAGGTCGAGCTGAGCGGCGATGAGGTCGTCCGCATGATGCCCTTCAAGGACGGCAAGGCGAATCACGGCCATTCCTGTGTGAAAGGCCGGTTCGCATGGGGCTACGCCACGCACAAGGACCGCATCACGAAGCCCATGGTCCGCGCCAAGATCACCGATCCGTGGCGCGAAGTGAGCTGGGAAGAAGCCATCGGCCACGCCGCCAGCGAATTCAAGCGCATCCAGGCAAAGTACGGGCGCGATTCGATCGGCGGGATCACCTCCTCGCGCTGCACGGACGAAGAAACCTACCTGGTTCAGAAGATGATTCGCGCGGCCTTCGGCAACAACAACACCGACACGTGCGCGCGGGTCTGCCATTCGCCGACCGGCTATGGCTTGAAAACGACATTCGGCACTTCTGCGGGAACCCAGGACTTCGACTCGGTGGAAGCGGCCGACGCGATCATGATCATCGGCGCGAATCCCACCGACGCGCATCCGGTCTTTGCGTCGCAAATGAAACGCAGGCTGCGAGAGGGCGCCCGGCTCATCATCGTCGATCCCCGCCGGATTGATCTAGTCAAGTCGCCCCACGTCAAGGCCGACTATCATCTGCCTCTGCTGCCCGGCACGAACGTGGCGATGATCAACGCCCTCGCGCACGTGGTGGTGACCGAGGGCCTGGTGGACGAGGCGTATGTGAAAGAGCGCTGCGACGTTGCCGCGTTCGAACAGTGGCGCAAATTCGTGGCCGAAGAGCGCAACTCACCCGAAGCCACCGAAGCATTCACCGGTGTGCCCGCCGCAGACGTCCGCGGCGCCGCGCGTTTGTACGCCACCGGCGGCAACGGGGCGATCTACTACGGCCTCGGCGTCACCGAGCACAGCCAGGGATCCACGATGGTGATGGGCATGGCCAATCTCGCCATGGCGACCGGGAATATCGGCAAGAAAGGCGTCGGTATCAGTCCACTGCGCGGGCAGAACAACGTGCAGGGCTCCTGCGACATGGGCTCCTTCCCGCACGAATATCCCGGATACCGCCACGTCTCCGAAACCGCCGTGCGCGAATCGTTCGAACGCGCGTGGAAAGTTCATCTCCAGTCCGAGCCTGGTCTGCGCATCCCGAACATGATCGATGCGGCGATCGACGGCACGTTCAAGGGCATTTACATTCAGGGCGAAGACATCGTGCAGTCCGACCCGAACACGCAGCATATCTCTGCTGGTCTCACCGCAATGGAGTGCGTGGTCGTTCAGGACCTGTTCCTCAATGAGACCGCCAGCTACGCTCACGTGTTTCTGCCCGGATCGTCCTTCCTCGAGAAGGATGGGACCTTCATCAACGCGGAGCGGCGCATCGGTCGGGTGCGGAAAGCCGTCCCTCCCATGGCCGGCAAAGCCGATTGGGAAGTTACAGTGGCGCTTTCCAACGCGCTCGGCTATCCGATGCATTACAACCATCCGTCCGAAATCATGGACGAGATCGCCCGGCTCACTCCGACTTTTGCGGGCGTCAGCTACGAAAAGCTCGAACGGCTGGGCAGCTTGCAATGGCCCTGCAACGACAAGGCTCCCGAGGGCACTCCCGTGATGCACATCGGCGGGTTCGTCCGCGGCAAGGGCCGGTTCATGATTACCGAATTCGTGCCCACGGACGAGCGGACGACCGGCCGTTTCCCGCTGATCCTGACCACCGGGCGCATCCTGTCGCAATACAACGTCGGCGCTCAAACCCGCCGGACCGCCAACAACGTTTGGCACGACATGGACGTGCTGGAGATTCATCCGTCCGACGCCGAGAACCGCGGAATCAAGGAAGGCGACCTGGTTTCGCTCGCGAGCCGCGAAGGGGAAATTACCCTGCCGGCCCGCATCTCGGAACGCATGCAACCGGGCGTCGTCTATACCACGTTCCACCATGCCATGACCGGCGCGAATGTCGTCACCACCGAATTCTCGGACTGGGCCACGAACTGTCCGGAATATAAGGTGACGGCGGTGCAGGTCCAGCTCGCGAGACATATATCCGAGTGGCAGGAGCACTATCGCCAGACGCGCCGCTTGACCACGCGGATCGAGAAAGAATCAACCGCAAACGACTGAGCCATGGAATCCGAGAACATGGTCCACATGGCGAACCAGATCGCCCTTTTCTTCGCGAGCTATCCCAGAGACGAAGCCGTGGCGGGCGTGACGGACCATTTCCAGAAATTCTGGGAACCGCGCATGCGGAAGCAGATCATCGAATACGTCGCGCACGGCGGAGGCGGGCTGCACGAACTCGCCCTCGAAGCCGTGAAACACCTCCAATAAGAGAACGAGTCCGAGACGGCGTGTGAAAACGCGCACCTAGCTGCTGCGCGCGTCTCCAAGCAACCGCGATTGCTGTCTGCAGAATTCCACGATCCGCGCTTCCGACCAGAACCGCTCGTCTCCATCCTCTTGCGAGATAAACGCACAGTGGCCGCCGTATCGCGTCGCCACAAACGTGATGTTCGGATTCCCGCGCAGCGTCGCATTTTCGAACGTCGCGAGCGGCACGAATGGATCGTCCGCCGCCGTCAAGACCAGCGTGGGCCTCGTAATTGCGCCAAGGACGTGCATGGCGCTCGACCGCGCGTAGTAGTCGTCCGCGCTCGTGAAGCCGCAGAAAGGCGCGGTGATCGCGTCGTCGAAATCGCGCACCGTCCGGATTCCGTTCAGCCCCTCCATCCGCCCGTTGGCCGGGTAGATTTCAGGGAACAGCCGCGCCTTATGGCGCATTCGGCTCTTCAATCGCCTGATGAAGTGCCGGTTGTAGATGAAATTCTGCGGTTCGCCGAGCGCGTCGGCGCAAGCCGCCAGATCGAAGCATGGCGCGACGGCCGCGAAGCCTTGAACCTGCTGCGGCGTGGAATTCCCGAATTCGCCGGCCATCTTCAGGACGAGATTCCCGCCCATCGAGAAGCCCGCGGCGAAAATCTCCGGCAGGCCGTCACGCTCGATGAGTGCGAGGACAACCGCGCGGAAATCGGCGCTGCGGCCCGAGTGGTACAGCGTCGGAGTAAGGTTTTCCGTGCCGCCGCAATTCCGCTGGTTCATCCGCACCACGTTGAAGCCGGCCACCCACGCCTTCTCCGCCGTGCCCAACACGTATCCCGATTCGCTCGATCCCTCCAGCCCGTGCAGCAGCACGAGCGTCGGATGTTCGCGAGGACTCTCCTGCCAGTGACAGTCGCCGCGCACCTGCGTCCCCGGCTCGGTCTGAAACAGCCTTGGGACGCTCGCGGGGAGGCGCGGAAATCGCCGCCGCCAGAACGCGCCCGCGATGGTCATGAGATGACGGTTGCGAAATGCTCTGTGCGCTACGAAGACTTTCACGGCATTCCATGGTAGGCACTCCGCTGATTTCACGCAACCCGGCACTCGCGGCGGCCAGGGCACCATCACAAACGTTTTCCGCAATATCTCCTCACTGGAATTTTGCGGCCCGGACCACAAACTTTCTGGCCCTCCTCGATGCGCCTGCTTTTGCGTTAGAATCCACGCTGAGCGCTCGCCGGCACAGCTCTGCAATCTCTCCATCAGCGGAATCTTACGCAAGGAGTTCGACATGAATTCGACTATCCGCCGTAGCGTTCGATCTACTCTTCTCTGCGCCGCCGCATTCGCACTGACCGCCGCGGTTTCGCTCCGCGCGCAGCAGCAGCCTCTGCCGGACGGCTACGTGAGGCCCGGACCCGTCACTGCGAGAGGATTGGCGCCCAAAATGAGAGGGCGCGAGGTCCCTGCGGCGGCCTCGCGCACGTTCGAGGTGACTTTCGGCCAGGGCGATGAAGTGATGTCCGGTTTGACCGAATTCGCCGAGAGAAATCACATCACGTCCGGTTACATCACCGGGATCGGCGGCCTCGCGACCGCTACACTCGGCTGGGGCGATCCGGGCAAGGGCGGCGTCAAGCCAATTGCCGTTGATCGAAAGTGCGAACTCGCTTCGTTGCTCGGCAACATTGCGCTTCAGAACGGCAAGATTTACGTCCACGCCCACGCCGTCGTCAGTTTTTCCGACGGGAGCACGCAGGGCGGCCATCTGATCGATGCGCACGCAAACCCCTTCGTCGAGATTGTTATCGTGGCGACGGATTCCCCGGCCACGGCCCTGCCAGTCCAGTAGAGTCCACAGGCCTTCGCGCTTGCAATTCGACTCGCGTTTCGTAGCATGGAGGTGATGAAACAATGGACAACAGTCGGCGAATGGGAAGCGAGGGCGCGAGGCCCCGTGCGAGGGGTCGGTGCCTCGCTCACGCCGCAACTCTTACCCGTCACTGCGTGTCGAGTAGAACTGCTTGTAACTCATTCAAAACAAAGAATCGGTGTGCCCGCTACCCGTCACTGGAATCGGCCCCTCTCGGCGCCCCGCCGCGCCTTGCTTTCATCTACCGATGCGCCTAAAATACGAAATCGATTCATGAAGCTGGCCCTCGACAAGGGAAACTTTTTCAAGCCCGGCGCGCCGCGCTGGGCTTTCGCGTTTATGGGGAGAAAAGCCCATGGCTAGAGAAGCCCTCTTTGTGACCACCAAGGAAGAGACCGCGGGAGAGCGAAATGTCGACCGCGCGATTCCCGAGGGGCTGACGTTTGACGACGTGCTCCTGCTGCCAGGCAAGTCCTCGGTATTGCCGACGCAAGCGGACACGCGCACGTTTCTTTCGCGCAGGATCGCGATCAACATTCCGATCGTCGCCGCCGCGATGGACACCGTCACGGACGCGCGCCTCGCCATCGCCATCGCGCGCCAGGGCGGCATCGGGTTCGTTCACCGCAACATGACCATCGACCGCCAGGCCGAGGAAGTGGACCGCGTGAAACGCTCGGAAAGCGGGATGATCGTCGATCCGGTCACGATCGCACCCGAACTCACCGTCCGCCAGGCGCTCGACATCATGAACAAGTACAAGGTCTCCGGCCTGCCCGTCACGCGCGGCCAGCGCCTCGTCGGCATCCTGACCAACCGCGATCTGCGCTTCGAGCGCAACCTTGACCAGGCCGTCAGCAATATCATGACGAAGGGAAACCTCGTCACCGTGCCCGTCGGCACCACCCTCGAAGAAGCCGAGCGAATCCTCCAGACGCACCGCATCGAAAAGCTGCTCGTCGTCGATAAGGACTTCAATCTCAAGGGCCTCATCACCGTCAAAGACATCCAGAAGAAACTGGAGTTCCCGAACGCGGCGAAGGACGAACAGGGCCGGCTGCGCGTCGGGGCAGCGATCGGCGCTACGGGCGATTTCCTCGAGCGCGCTGAGGAAATGGCGCGCGAAAAGGTGGACGTCATCGCCATCGATACCGCCCACGGCCATACCACGCGCGTGATGGACGCGATCAAGGCGGTGAAGCATCGCCTGCCGGAGATGCAATTGGTCGCCGGAAACGTCGCGACGGCGGAAGCCACGCGCGACCTGATCGCACTCGGCATCGACGGGCTCAAGGTCGGGATCGGGCCGGGATCGATCTGCACCACGCGCGTCGTCACAGGGGCGGGCGTGCCCCAAATCACGGCCATCGCCGAAGCTTCGCGCGCCGCGCAGGGCAGCGGCGTACCGATCATCGCCGATGGCGGAATCAAATTCTCGGGCGACATCACGAAGGCCATCGCCGCGGGTGCATCGGCCGTGATGATCGGAAGTCTCTTCGCCGGCACCGAGGAATCGCCCGGCGAAACGATTCTCTATCAGGGCCGCACGTTCAAGTCCTATCGTGGGATGGGGTCGCTCGGCGCGATGGAGGCAGGCTCCGCCGACCGCTACGCGCAGGAAGGCGCCGAGCGCGGCAAGTCCGTGCCCGAAGGAATCGAAGGCCAGGTGCCGTACAAGGGACCTCTTGCGGGTCTCGTCGAACAACTCGTCGGCGGCCTGCGAAGCGGGATGGGATACTGCGGCGTCCAGAACCTGAAGGAATTGCAGGAGCGGGGCAAGTTCATCCGCATTTCGTCCGCGGGTCTTCGCGAAAGCCACGTCCACGACGTGATCATCACGCGCGAAGCGCCGAACTACCGGCTGGAATAGGGTGCGCTGGCTCGCGCGATGGTGGCCGGCGCTCGCGTGGGCCGTGGTCATCTCGCTTTTCTCGACGGGCACGTTCACTTCCGAGAACACGGGCCGGATCATCATCCCGCTGCTGCACTGGCTCTTCCCAAGCTTGCCGCCGGAAACACTCGCTCTACTGCACCACATCATCCGCAAATGCGGACACTTCACCGAATACTTCGTCCTGAGCCTGCTGATCCTGCGAGGAATTCGCGCCGGGCGTCACGGGACGCGGCTCGCGTGGGCCGCGGTCGCCATCCTGCTGGTGGCCGGATACGCCGCACTCGATGAGTTCCACCAATCGTTCGTGCCCGGGCGGACACCGGCGATTTCCGACGTGCTGCTCGACACCAGCGGAGGAATCACCGCACAGGCGGTCGCGGCGCTCGCCGCGCTCTGGTTTCACGTCCGCGGGGGGCGGGAAGCGGACACGGACAACACCGGCTGAAAAACAAAAGCCCGCCCTACGCGTGCAGGGCGGGCCGATCAAACCGTTTCGAGAATCCGCTAGGTCTTGGCGACTGCTTCTTTTTCTTCCGGCGCTTCTTCCGCGGTCTTCTTCGACTTCTTTTCCTTCTTCTTCAGTTCCGAGCCGATGAACTCGAGGATCGCCAACTCAGCGCCGTCGCCGATGCGCCAACCGGTGCGGACGATCCGCGTGTAGCCTCCGGCGCGGTCGGCGAAGCGCGGCGCGAGATCGGCAAATAGCTTCTTCGTCGCTTCCGGGGTCATCAGGAATGCGGCGGCCTGCCGCCGCGAATGCAGTGAGTCGCGCTTACCGAGCGTGATCATCCGTTCGGCAAGGGGACGAGTGGCCTTCGCGCGAAGGAGCGTGGTCTGAATGCGCTCCTTCTCGATAAGGTTCGTCACCAGATTGCGGAGCGTGGCGCGCCGGTGGGCCGGCTGGCGTCCGAGCTTGGATCCTGATCTGAGGTGTCTCATGTTCGGGTCCGCGGCCTAAAGAGCCGAAGCGTCCCCTTCCGACGGCGGAGGCGCGGTCTGGCTCGGTAGCGGCGGCCAGATGACGCGGCCGTGCTCGTCGAACTTCATCCCGAGGCTCAGGCCCATCTTGTGCAGGATGTCCTTGATCTCGTTGAGCGACTTGCGCCCGAAATTCTTGGTCTTCAGCATCTCGGACTCGGTCTTCTGCACGAGCTCCCGCAGGTTCTGAATGTTCGCGTTCTTCAGGCAGTTGTAGGAGCGCACGGAAAGCTCGAGCTCCTCGACCGAGCGGTCGAGGTACTCGAGGCGCGGATCGGCGTAGTTCTCGACGGCCTCTTCGGGCAGATCCGGTGTCTCTTCGAAGTTGATGAAGATGCTCATGTGGTCCTTGATGAGCTTCGCGGCGAGGCCGATCGAATCCTGCGGCGTGATCGCGGCGTTGGTCCAGACTTCGAGCGTCAGCTTTTCGTAGTCGGTCATCTGACCCAGGCGCGCGGCCTCGACGGCATAGTTGACCTTGCGCACGGGCGAATGGACCGAATCGATCGGGATGTAGCCGATCGGCAGGTCCTCGTCGAAGTTGCGGTCGGCGGCGACGTAGCCGCGGCCGTTCTTCACGCGCAATTCGAGCTCGAGCTTGCCGCCTTCGCTGACCGTCGCGATGTAGACGTTCTTGTCGAGCACGGCGATATCCGCATCCTCTTCGATCTTCGCGGATGTGACGGGACCGGGAGTGTCGACGCTGAGCGTGATCGTCTTCGGCTGATCCGTGTTCAGTTTCAGCGGGATCTGCTTGAGGTTCAGAATGATGTCCGTCGCATCCTCGACCACGCCGGGAATCGGGGAAAACTCGTGCAGGACGCCTTCGATTCTCACAGCCGTGATCGCCGCGCCTTCAATCGAGCTCAGCAGGGCGCGCCGCAGCGCGTTTCCAACCGTCGTTCCCCAGCCCCGCTCGAACGGCTGCGCCGAAAACTTCCCGAACTTGTCGGTCAACGACTCGGGTTCTGCCGCCAACCGCTTTGGTTTCTGAAAGCCTTTCCACATATTCGTCCTTCCTTCCGGCCCGCCACAGCGGACCCGCAAACCGTCTGCAAAAGAGAAATTCGTGCTACTTCGAATACAACTCGACGATGAGCTGTTCGTTCATCGGCGGCGTCTGCACGTCCTCGCGCCGCGGCATCGCCACCACGCGCGCCTTGAAATTCTCGCGGTCGATATCGAGCCACGGCGCCACGCCCTGGCTCTGCGCCAAATTGCGCGCTTCGAGAATCATCGCGTTCTGGTGCATCTTTTCCTTCAGCGCGACTTCCTCGCCGACCTGCACGAGATAGCTCGGGATATTCACCTTCTGGCCCTTCACCCGGATGTGGCCGTGCAATACGAGCTGGCGGGCCTGCGCCCGCGATCCCGCGAGCCCCATGCGATAGACCACGTTGTCGAGGCGGCGCTCCAACATCACCACCAGGTTCGCACCGGTGGGGCCTTTGGCGCGCACGGCCTTCTCGAAGTAGGAGCGGAACTGCCGCTCGAGCAAACCGTAGGTGCGCTTCACCTTCTGTTTTTCGCGCAACTGCACGCCGTACCCGACCATCTTCGGGCGCCGCGCCTGGCCGTGCTGGCCGGGAACGAAATTGCGCTTTTCGATGGCGCATTTTTCCGTAAAACACCGGAGGCCTTTCAGAAAGAGCTTCTGCCCTTCCCTGCGGCACAGCCGGCAAACCGCTTCACGATGTCTTGCCAAGTGCTTCTCTCCTTTGCTTCCACTGCAAACCCTCAGGTCTAAAGACCTGAGCTACATAAGGCCTAGACGCGTCGGCGCTTCGGCGGACGGCAACCGTTGTGCGGCACGGGCGTCACGTCCTTGATTGCGTTGATGTGCAGCCCCGAAGACGCCAGAGCGCGAACCGCCGATTCGCGTCCCGCTCCCGGGCCCTTGACCCGCACTTCCACCGACTTCATTCCATACTGGTCGCGCGCGACGCCCGCCGCCGTCATCGCAGCCTGCTGGGCCGCATAGGGCGTGCCCTTGCGCGAGCCTTTGAATCCCACCGAGCCGGCCGACGCCCAACTCACGGCTCGGCCGTCCGGATCGGTGAGCGTGATGATCGTGTTGTTGAACGTCGCCTGAATGCACACGACCCCGTGCGGGACGACGCGCTTTTCCTTCTTCTTCCGAAACTCTTTCTTGCGCTTTGTCGGCTTTCCCGGTGCTGCCGGTGCGGCCGCTGCGTCCTGCGGTTCTTTTGCCACGATTGCTTCTCTCCTAGATGGGCGCGGCAAGCAGCGCCCCTACAAACAGGTTACGAGACGCCCGCGCTACTTGCGGGCCATCGTTTTCTTCTTCGCTGCGACCGCGCCCTTCCGCGGGCCCTTGCGCGTGCGCGCGTTGGTGTGCGTCCGCTGGCCGCGCACGGGAAGATTCCGGCGATGGCGCAGGCCGCGGTAGCACTGAATTTCGATCAGCCTGCGGATGTTCATCTGCATCTCCTTGCGGAGATCGCCTTCCACGCGGCCCTCGGCTTCAATCGCGGCGCGCAGCCGCGTCACTTCCTCCTCGGTCAGGTCCTTGATCTTTTTCGTCGCGTCGACGTTCGCCTTTTCGGCGAGCGAACGCGCGCGCTGCTGCCCGATCCCGTAGATGGCCGTGAGGCCCACCCAGAGACGCTTATTCGGCGGAAGATCCACGCCTGCGATGCGAGCCATCTATTGCCTCCAATCGATCCGCCCACTCACCATGGGCAACTAACCCTGGCGCTGGCGGTGCTTCGGATTCACGCAGATCACGCGCACCACGCCGCGCCGATGAACGATCTTGCACTTCATGCAGATTTTCTTGACCGATGCCCGAACCTTCATCTCTTTGACTCCGTCTACTTATACCGATAAACGATCCGCCCGCGCGTCAGGTCGTACGGCGAAAGCTCCACCGCGACGCGGTCTCCCGGAAGGATGCGGATGAAATTTTTCCTCATCTTTCCCGAAATGTGGGCGAGCACCTGATGCTTGTTCTCCAACTCGACGCGAAACATTGCGTTCGGGAGCGGCTCGATCACCGTCGCCATCACTTCGATGGCGTCTTCTTTCCCGCTTCCCTCGCCCGGCTTCTTTTTTTCCGGCTCCGGCCTTCTCGCCATGCACTCTCCGTACTGCTTACCAACAGGGCCCGGTTGTCTCGCGCGGCCGCGTCAAAATCCACGGGCCGTTGTTCGTGACGGCGACCGTATGCTCGAAGTGGGCCGAATCGCTGCCGTCTGCGGTGACCGCGGTCCACTCGTCATCGAGCAGCCTCACGTCCGGGCCGCCCACGTTCACCATCGGTTCGATGGCGATGACCATGCCTTCCTGCAAGCGCACACCGTGGCCCGGCGAACCGTAGTTCGGGACTTGCGGCTCCTCGTGCATCCGGGTCCCAATGCCGTGGCCCACAAACTCGCGCACCACTGAGAAACCGTTCTGCTCGACCCACTCCTGTACCGCGGACGAAACATCTCCGAGGCGATTGCCGAGCCTTACCTTTTCGATCGCCCTGTCCAGCGACTCGCGCGTCACCCGCAGGAGCTTCTCGCGCTCCGGCGCGATTTTCCCGACGGGCACCGTCAGCGCAGCGTCGGCAAAATAACCTTCCAGCTCGACGCCAAAATCCATCGAGAGAATGTCGCCTTCCCGCACCTTCCGGGAGGCCGACGGGATTCCGTGCACGACCTCTTTGTTGATTGACGTGCAAACCGAACCCGGATATCCCCGGTAGCCCTTGAACGCCGGCCGCGCGTGATGCTCGGCGCAGTAGGCTTCCGCGAATTCGTCCAGCTCCTTCGTCGAAAGCCCCGGGTGAACCATCGCGCGCATCTTGTCGAGCGCGCCCCAGACGATCAATCCGGCCCGGTGCATCTTTGCGAGCTCGGCCGGCGATTTACAGATGACCATCGCGGCCTTCCGCGCACTCCACGATCTTTTCCAGCGCGCGGTTCACTTCTTCCACGCTCGCCGAGGCGTCCAACGGATCGAGCACGCCTTGGCCGCGGTAGTAGTCGGTGAGCGGCTTCGTCTGGCGCTCGTACGCCGCGAGCCGCTCTCTCACAACCTCGGGGCGGTCATCCGCGCGCTGCACGAGCTTGCCGCCGTCGCGATCGCAGATGCCGGGCACTTTCGGCGGCGCCTCATGAATATTGTAGATCTCGCCTCCGACGCTGCACGTCCAGCGGCCCGAAAGCCGCCGCACCAGCATCTCCGGTTTCACGCAGAAATCCACGACCACCGGCTTGCCGAAACCCCGAGATTCAAGAATCCGGTCGAGCTGTTCGGCCTGCGGCAGCGTCCGCGGGAACCCGTCGAACACGAACCCTTTCGCGCAATCGGGCTGCGAAAGTCTTTCCTCGACCATCTTCATCACAACGTCGTCCGGAACCAGTTCGCCACGCTCCATGATCGGCTGCACGACGCGGCCAAGCGCGCTGCCCCGGCGGATGGCGTCCCGGAACATGTCGCCCGTCGAAAGATGCGTCAAGCCGCAACTCTGGGCGATTCGCTTCGCCTGGGTGCCCTTACCGGCTCCCGGCGGCCCCAGGAAAATGAAAGCGCGATTGCGAGCCATCCTCTTTGCCGATTAGATGCTAACCGCGCCGGCTCCGCACCCGGCCCTTGCGCACGAACCCTTCGTAGTTCCGCATCACCAACTGCGCTTCGAGCTGCTGCACTGTGTCCATCGCCACACCCACGACGATGAGCAGCGACGTGCCGCCGAAATAGAACTGCACGCCGAGGCCGTACAGCACGAAATTCCACATGTGGCTGTCGAACCAATTCCCGCCCAGCCAAACCGGCAAATGCTGCAAATGGATGCCGGCGATCATCCATTCGGGCAGCAGGCAGACGATCGCCAGATACACGCCCCCGACAAGGGTCAGGCGCGACAGGATGCGATTGATGTACTCCGACGTATTTCGCCCGGGGCGAATCCCCGGAACGAAACCGCCGTTCTTGCGCATGTTGTCGGCCAGCTCCGTGGGATTGAAAATGATCCCCACGTAGAAAAACGCGAAAAAGATAATCAGCGTGACGTAGATCAGAGTGTACAGCGGCTCGCCCCACGCAATCGACTTGGCGAATTTGTCGAACCACGGCGACTTGTTCTGGAAGATCAGCGCCGCCGTCTGCGGAAACGTGAGCAGCGAGCTCGCGAAAATCGGCGGAATCACGCCGCCGGAATTCACGCGCAGCGGGAGATACGTCATCTGCCCGCCCATCACCTTGCGTCCCATTACGCGCTTGGCGTACTGCACCGGAATACGCCGCTGGCCGCCCTCGACAAATACGATGAAGGCAACGACCGCCACCATCAGCGCGATCAAGGCGAGCAGCGCAACCACCGTTAAGGAACCCCACTGCTGGGTGACCGCCTTGTTCCACAGATCCGTCACCGCGCGCGGCAGGCCGACCACAATGCCGGCAAAGATGATGAGCGACATTCCATTGCCGATGCCGCGGTCGCTGATCTGCTCGCCGAGCCACATGATGAACGCCGACCCGGTGGTGAGGGTCAGCATCGTCATCAGGATGAAGCGCGGCCCCGGCGAATACACGAGCGACGTGCCGCTCAAACTCTGGCGCTGGAGCGTAAGCGCGATCGTGAAAGATTGAAACGCGCTCAACACGATCGTAAGATAACGCGTGTACTGCGTGATCTTGCGGCGGCCGAGCTCGCCCTCTTTTTGCAGGCGTTCGAGATACGGCCAGACGACGACCAGCAACTGCAGGATGATCGAGGCCGTGATGTACGGCATGATACCGAGCGCAAAGATCGTGAGCCGGCGGAGGTTGCCGCCGCTGAACAGGTCGATGAGTCCCAGCACCGAACCCTTGCTCTGTTCGAAAAGCTGTCCAAGAAGCGCGGTGTTGATTCCCGGAGTCGGGATGAAGGCGCCGAGGCGGTACACGGCCAGCAGCGCCAGCGCAAACAACACGCGATTGCGCAGGTCCGGCGTGCTGAAAATATTCCGAAACGCCTCGACCAATTTCCTCATTGCAGGACTTCGACCTTCCCCCCGGCGCGCGCGATCTTCTCTTCCGCCGACTTGCTGAAAGCGTGGGCGCGCACCGTCAATGCGATCTTCAATTCACCGTCGCCCAGAATCTTCACGCCGTCGCGCATCGCGCGAACGATTCCGCGGCCGGCGAGCGATTCCGGCGTCACCGTGTCGCCTGCGGCAAACGCGTTGAGGCTCTCGACGTTGACGACCGCGAACGTTTTCGGAAACGGGCTCGAAAAGCCGCGCTTCGGCAGGCGCCGGTGGAGCGGCATCTGGCCGCCCTCGAAGCCCGCGCGGCGCGAATAGCCCCGGCGGGACTGCTGTCCCTTGTTGCCCGCGCCCGAAGTTTTTCCCATCTTCGAGCCCATGCCGCGTCCCACGCGCACCTTGCGGTGGCGGGAGCCGCGCGGAGGTTTCAGATTCGAGAGTGTCGGTTGGTTCGCCATTTTCCGTTAGCCTTCGATTTCCACGAGATGGTGGACCTTCGCGATCATGCCGCGAACTTCAGGTGTGTCCGGATGCTCGATCACTTGCTGCATCCGCCGGAAGCCTAGCCCGCGAATGGTCTGCCGCATGTCGCGCGGGCAGCCGATAAAGCTGCGCACCCACTTGATTTTTAGAGTTCCCGATTTCTTCTTCGTCGCCATTGTTCGTTACACCGCGCGCCTAGGATGTCGCCGCGGCAGCTTCCTCTCCGGTTTTGCCGCGGGATTCCGCCACGCGGGCCGCGTCCTTCAGGTGCAAGAGTGCGTCGAACGTAGCCTTGATCACGTTGTGCGGATTCGACGTGCCCAGCGATTTCGTCAGCACGTTCTGGATCCCCGCAACCTCCATCACCGCGCGCACCGGGCCGCCCGCGATCACGCCCGTCCCTTCGGGAGCGGGCTTGAGCAGCACCTGCCCCGATCCGTAAGAGCCGATCACCTGGTGCGGGATCGTGCTGCCCTTCAGGTTCAGCTTCACCATGTTTTTCTTCGCCTGCTCGATCGCCTTGCGGATGGCCATGGGAACTTCGCGGGCCTTCCCCATGCCGAAGCCGGCGTGGCCGCCCTGATCGCCCACCACGACGAGCGCCGAGAAGCTGAGGTTCTTGCCGCCCTTCACGACCTTCGTGACGCGATTGATCGAGACGACCTGGTCCTTCAGATTCGCCTGGTTGGTCTCGATGGGCCGGCGAACGGCAAGCGTGTCTTTGAGCTCTTGTTTCGGCATAAGTTGTCAGAAATTCAGGCCCGCCTCCCGGGCCGCTTCGGCAAGCGCCTGCACGCGGCCGTGATACTGATAGCCGCCGCGATCGAACACGACTTTTTCAACGCCCTTCGCGCGGGCGCGTTCGGCAACCATCTTGCCGACCACTTTTGAAGCGGCGATGTTGCCGCCGCCCTTGATCTGCGCGCGGACTTCCTTGTCGAGCGAGCTGGCGGAAACGATCGTGCGGCCCGACGCGTCGTCGACAACCTGCGCTCGAATGTGCCGGGTCGAGCGGTGCACGCACAGCCGCGGGCGCTCCGGCGTGCCCGAAATCCTCTTGCGCATGCGCACGTGAATGCGCCGACGATGCGCCTCTCGCGATAATCTTCGAACCGGTGCTGCCACTCTCGTTCTCCTTTTTCTCTACGCCGCTGCCGTCTTCGCGCCGGCCTTTCCAGCCTTCTTCTTGAGCCGTTCGCCGGTGATGCGGACGCCCTTCTGCTTGTACGGATCGGGCGGGCGGAGCCGGCGAAGGTTTGCAGCGACCTGGCCGACCTGCCCCTTGTCGGCGCCGGAAACGGTCATGTGCGTCTGCTTCTCGACGGCGATCTGAATTCCCTCGGGAATCGGGAACTCGATCGGATGCGAATAGCCGAGCGCCAGGACCACGTTCTTGCCCTTGACTTCGGCGCGATAGCCTACGCCCACGATGTCGAGCTCCTTCTTGAATCCCTGCGTGACGCCGGCGACGGCGTTCGCCACGAGCGCACGGGCAAGCCCGTGCAGCGCGCGATGCTCTTCCGTCTCGCGCTTCGCGACGAGCGTGCCATCCTTCTGCTCGAAACGGATTCCGCGCGGCAGCGGCACGGTCATCTTGCCCTTCGGGCCTTGCACCTCGATGGCGCTGTCCTTGATCTGGACTTTCACGCCAGAGGGCACGGGAATGATCTTGTTTCCAATTCGCGACATAGCTCTATCGAAGCCTCGTTGCCCTTGAAATCTCTACCAAACCTCGCACAACACTTCGCCGCCCACGCCTTCCTTGCGCGCCGACTGGCCGGTCATCAAGCCGCGTGGCGTGGAAAGAATCGAAATTCCCATTCCGCCCACGACGGCGCGGATGTCCGTCTTTCCAACGTAGCGCCGGGAACCGGGCCGCGAAATGCGCTTGAGATCGGTGATCACGCCATGGCGGTCCGGCGTGTAGCGCAGGAAAACGCGCAGCGTCTTCTTGCCCTTCTCGTCCACGACCTTGAAATTCGCGAGATAGCCTTCGTCCTTCAGAATCCGCGCGATTTCGACTTTGAGCTTCGAGGACGGCAAATCCACGCGCGGATGCCTCGCGCGCACGGCGTTGCGAATCCGGGTCAGCATGTCGGCAATGGGATCGGTGGTCATCTCTCGTTCACCAACTCGCTTTCACGACGCCGGGAATCTCGCCCTTCAGGGCGAGGCCGCGGAAACAGATGCGGCACATCTCGAATTTCCGGAGGAAGCCGCGCGCGCGGCCGCAGATCCGGCAGCGATTCCGCTGGCGGATCTTGTACTTCAGCTTCCGCTTCATCTTTGCGAACTGACTGTCTCGAGCCATGCTTCTCCTTGCGTCCTACGATTGTGCGCGAAACGGCACGCCGAGCAGCTTGAGCAGCTCGCGTCCCTCTTCGTCGCTTCGGCCGTCGTCGTAATCGTGATGTTCATGCCCTTGATCTTGTCCACGCGCGTGTAATCGATTTCCGGGAACACGAGCTGGTCCTTCAAACCCAGCGTGTAGTTTCCGCGGCCGTCGAACGAGTTCGGCGGCAAGCCCTTGAAATCGCGCACGCGGGGAAGCACGATGGCAGCCAGGCGGTCGAGGAACTCGTACATGCGCTCGCCGCGCAGCGTCACCATGCAGCCGATCGCCATGCCCTTGCGGATCTTGAAATTCGCGATCGACTTCTTGGCGCGCGTGATCACCGGCTTTTGCCCGGCGATCTGCCCCAGCTCGGCCGCGGCCGTATCGAGCAGCTTCACATTCTGGCTCGCCTCGCCGAGACCGATGTTCAGCGTCACTTTCTTCACGCGCGGAACAGCCATCGAATTCTTGTAGCCGAAGCGCTTCGTGAGCGCCGGCATGGCCTCCTTGCGGTATCTTTCATGCAGCCGACTGATCATTCTTCACTCGCCTCGTCTTTGCTCGGCCAATTTCAATGGCCTCGACTATCTCGGCACTGCTCTGCTTCTAATGCTCAAAGGTGGTGTTACACCGGCGGCAGATGCGCACTTTCGTGCCGTCCGGCAGCGTCGTGTGCCCGGCGCGCGTGTGCTTGCCGCATCCGGGGCAAATCAACATGACGTTCGAAATGTGGAGCGGGCCTTCCTTCTCGAGAATGCCGCCCTTGATGTTCTTCGACGGATTCGGCCGCGTGTGGCGCTTGATAATGTTCGCGTGCTCGACCGTCACCCTGCGCTTCGCCGGGTCGACTGAAAGCACCTTGCCGGTCTTGCCCTTCGACCGCCCCGCCATCACTTTCACCGTGTCGCCGTGCCGGATGCCGAGCGGCGCCGGTTTCTGGTTCGTTTCTCTCATCGCTACCACACTTCCGGGGCGAGCGACACGATCTTCGTGAACTTCTTGTCGCGCAGCTCGCGGGCTACCGGACCGAAAACGCGCGTTCCGACCGGTTCGTTCGCATCGTTGATGAGTACGGCGGCGTTGTCGTCGAAGCGGATGTACGTGCCATCCTTCCGCCGGTGCTCTTTTCTGGTGCGCACCACCACGGCGCGCACCACTTTGCCCTTCTTGATCTGGCTGTCCGGCGCGGCTTCCTTCACCGCCGCCGTGATGACGTCACCCAACCCGGCCGTCAGCCCCGCGTCTCCCCCGATGGGAAGGATGCAGGTCAACTGGCGCGCGCCGGAATTATCGGCAACCGTCAGCCATGTCCGCATCTGAACCATTGTCGTGTACTCTCCTAGCCGTTCGTTCAGGCCACGCGTGTCGAGCGCGTCACAACTTCCTTGAGGCGCCAGCGCTTGAGCTTCGAAAGCGGCCGCGTGGAAACGATTCGTACCGTGTCGCCCACGCGCGCTTCCCCTGTCTCGTCATGCGCGTAGTACTTCTTCCCTGACCGCACGACCCGCTGATAGAGCGGGTGCTGGGTCGCGCGCGTAACCTTCACCACGATTGTCTTCTGCATCTTGGCGCTGGTCACGATTCCGACCAGTTCCTGCCGCGCGCCCCGCTCGCGGCCGCCTTCCTGCTCCGCCGCTCGGGCGGTCGCTGCGGTTGTTTCGTTCGCCATCACGCCTTCCTCAGTTCGTTCTCGCGCAAGAGCGTCTTCACACGCGCGAAGTCCCGCTTCGCTTCTCGCAGCTTCTTCAAGCCTTCGGACTGCCCGGACGAAAGCTGGAAACGCAGGCGGAAAATCTGTTCGGCGAGCTCGCGCTGCTGGATTTCGAGCTCGTTCGCGTTCATCTCGCGGTATTTCTCGACGCTCCGCGCCATCAGAGTTCCTCCGCCCGGCTGACGAACTTGGTCGCGATCGGCAGCTTGTGCGCGGCCAGCGCCATCGCCTCGGTCGCCGCTGCCAGATCCACGCCCGACATCTCGAACATGATGCGCCCCGGCTTCACCACGGCCACCCAGCGCTCCGGTGGCCCTTTGCCCTTGCCCATACGAGTCTCGGCCGGCTTCTTCGTGAACGGCTTGTCCGGAAAGACGCGGATCCAAAGCTTTCCGCCGCGCTTGATGAATCGCGTGATCGCCACGCGCGCCGCTTCGATCTGGCGGTCGGTGATCCACGCGGGCTCGAGCGCCTTCAATCCGTACTCACCGAACGCGAGCGAGCCACCGCGCCAGGCCTTGCCGGTGCGCCGGCCGCGCTGCTGCTTGCGGTACTTCACTTTTTTCGGCATCAACATGATTGATCGCCTTTATGCTTCCGCGCCTGGCCCGGGCTTCCCGCGTTGCGGGATTTTTTCGCCCTGATAGACCCAGCACTTCACGCCAATCAAACCATACGTGGTGTGCGCCTCTGCGGTGCCGAAATCAATGTCCGCCCGGAGCGTCTGCAATGGCAGCCGCCCTTGCAGGTACCATTCCTTGCGTGCGATTTCCGCGCCGTTCAGCCGCCCGGCCACGCGCACCTTGATGCCCTTGCAGCCGAAGCGCAACGCCGAATCAACCGCCTTGCGCATCGCCCGGCGAAACGCCACGCGCTTTTCGAGCTGCAGCGCAATCGATTCCGCGACGAGCGTAGCGTCGAGTTCCGGCCGGTGCACTTCCTGGATGTCGATGTGCACTTCGCGGTTCGTCCGCTTCTGCACTTCGTTTTTCAGCTTGTCGATTTCCGAGCCCTTCCGGCCGATAATGATTCCGGGGCGGGCGGTGTAAATCCGGACGACGAGCTTGTTGGCGGCGCGCTCGACGTCGATCGACGAGACGCCCGCAGACTTCAGCCGTTCCTTCAGCTGCTTACGGAGGGCCACGTCTTCGTGCAGCAGGTCTGCGTACTCCTTCTTCGCAAACCACCGAGACTTCCAGCCCTTGTTGTAGCCCAGCCGAAAACCGTACGGATGTGTTTTCTGCC
>Ga0181521_10000219_pt1 | contig 68581 bp, 75 predicted proteins | sample PEATcosm2014_Bin_32_FD_119764 | JGI IMG/M metagenome (GOLD analysis project Ga0181521, IMG submission 119764) | Peatland microbial communities from MTU Mesocosm Facility, Houghton, MI, USA - PEATcosm2014_Bin02_60_metaG | ecosystem: Environmental > Terrestrial > Soil > Wetlands > Peat | place... | reverse complement strand
CCAAGTCACGATCAGATCCCCTTGCCGATCGCCCTCGCGCCCCATCGCCATCCCACAATTCCCGATCAGTCCCCCCGCTTCACACAGAATCAACCAAAGCCGACTTCGTCAACGGGCTGCTAGGCGTCTTTCGCCCGCTCGCGCAGAACGAGTTTCTGGATCTTGCCGGTCGAGGTTTCGGGCGGCGGGCAGAACACCACCTGCGCGGCGCCTTGAAGCTGGCCATGTCTGCGGTAAAAGTCAGCCGCAGGTCAGTAAACGGCTTTACGAGACGTTCTTTGAATTTTTGGGTGCGCAAATCCAGTTTTCACGTTCGTTCTCACTCAACCGCGTAAATACGGAAAATTAACGCGGCTTTTACGCTGGTCCTCTAGGTTTCGAGGCGCAGCGATTGTCGCGGGCAACCTTTGTACATCTTGCCAGGTTCTACGCAGGGCCCCCCGAAACTGCCAAATCAAGGCTTGGCTAATGCGTTTTCAACCGTTTTCCACGCGGCAAACCGGCTATAGCCTCAGAGGTCGCCTCCACGCCCTCATTGCGTTTCTTGGACTGCTGCCGGTGCTCGGGTTGGCCGTTGCGTTGGTGGGCATCCACAGCTCCGCGCTGGACACAGCGGCTCTGGACCGTGCCGCGCGCGGCTCGATCTATCTCGAGCGCATAAATAGCCTCGTCTACGCCGCCGTGATGGAGTCGCGCGGCATCTATATGTCGGCGGATTGGGCGGCGGCGGAGCCCTTCGCGCGCGGGCTGACGAAAGACCTCGACGCGTTGCAGCCGGTTGCACGGTCCTGGAAGGAGGAGGCCATTGCCTCGCAGCAATCCAATGTCGAGGAACTCGCGCGCCGCATCGACCAGTTCGTGCAGTTCCGTACCGAATTGGTTCGCGTCGGCAAGGAAGAAGGCACGGCAGCGGCGCGCGTTATGGGCGACAATGACGCGAACCGAAATGTCAGATCCGCCCTCAACGACAGCCTGAGCGTGCTTGCCCGCGCTTATGAGCAGGAAATTGGGAGCGCGCGCAGCAAAGTCGAGGAAGACGAGCGCAATTTCATCGTGGCGCTGAGTGCGCTGGTCGGTTTCGCCCTTATCGCGCTGGGTGGCGGGATCGTGCTTGTCAGGCGCGGGTTGCTGGCGCCGCTGTGGCGGGTGAAAGCCTCGATGCTGCGCATCGCGCAGGGTGACCTCGATGTCGTGACCGTTACTCGACGCTGCCCCGCCGAAATCCGCGAGATGATGCAGGCGGTCGAGGTTTTTCACGGCAATCTGGTTGAGCGCCGCCAACATGCTCGTGAGGCCCGGCTGCTCTCGGAGCTGAACGAGTGGCTCCAGTCGTGCAATTCGCTCAGCGAACTTTACCAGATGATCTCAGAATTCCTCGCCCGATTGCTGCCGCATTGCGCCGGATCGCTCTATATCTATGCCCATTCCCGCGATGTTCTGGAAAGTGCTAAAGCCTGGAACGGAGGAACGACCATCCCGGCCATGCATCCCGAGGATTGCTGGGGATTGCGCCGAGGGCGGGTCTATACCTTTGGCGAGAACGAGATAGATTTTCCATGTGCGCATGTTGGGGCGGATCATGCGGACGATTATTGCTGTATTCCGATCCTGGCGCATGGCGAGACCGTCGGTTTGCTCCACCTCGAATTTGGCAACAACGAGGAAGGTGACGATAAAGCCCCCAGCGGTGAAGAAATCTCGGAGCAGCGCCGGCTCGGGCTGGTGTGCGCGGAGCAGATCAGCCTGGCGATCGCGAATGTCAAACTTCGTGACGAGCTGCGCGATCAGTCCATTCGCGATGTACTCACCGGTCTCTTTAACCGCCGCTATATGCTGGAGACTGGCCGCCGCGAGTTTTCGCGGGCAGCGAGGATGCACCAGAGCGTCAGTTTGCTGTCGATCGATGTCGATCATTTCAAGAAATACAACGATAACCACGGTCACGATGCCGGCGACACGGTGCTGCGCGCTCTCGGCAACTGCCTAACGACGGTGTTTCGTAACGAGGACGTTCCTTGCCGATTTGGCGGCGAGGAGTTTGTCGTGATCCTTCCCGGGGCGCCACCCGAGGTTGCCATGCGCAGAGCCGAGCAGCTCCGCGCGAAGGTGGAGGCCCTCGTCGTTCGCTACCTCGAAGAAAATCTTCCGAGGATCACGATCTCGATCGGCGTCGCCGCCTTCCCCGAAGCCGGCGACAATCCTGAAACGGTGCTGAAGGCCGCCGATGCGGCGCTGTACCGGGCGAAGGAGAACGGCCGGAACCGGGTCGAGGCGTCGATGGCGACCAATGTCAGTCGCGGATCGATGCCCGAACCGCCCGCCGCGGCGGAGCCAACGCTGGCCGTCGCGTCCCTCTCGTCAGTGCAGCTTGTCGAGGCTGCCGACGGATAGGGCTGAGGCGACGCCTCAATTTCCCGCTTTCGCCCGCTCGCGCAGCACGAATTTCTGGATCTTGCCGGTCGAGGTCTTCGGCAGCGGGCCGAACACCACCGTGCGCGGCGCCTTGAAGCGAGCCATGTGGCTGCGGCAGAAGGCGATGATGTCGTCCGCCCCGGCTTCGGCGCCCGATTTCAGCGTGACAAAGGCACACGGTGTCTCGCCCCAGCGCTCGTCGGGCTTGGCGACGACCGCCGCTTCGAGCACCGCCGGATGGCGGTACAGCACATCCTCGACTTCGATCGTCGAGATATTTTCGCCGCCCGAGATGATTATGTCCTTCGAGCGGTCCTTGATCTCGATATAGCCGTCCTGGTGCTGCACGGCGAGGTCGCCGGTATGGAACCAGCCGCCGGCGAACGCCTCCTCGGTCGCCTTCGGGTTCTTCAGGTATCCCTTCATCACGATGTTGCCGCGCATGAACACCTCGCCCATTGTCGCGCCGTCCCACGGCACCGGGGCGAGCGTGTCGGGGTTGGCGACCATCAGGCCCTCGAGCACCGGGTAGTTGACCCCCTGGCGCGATTTGAGCCGCGCCTGCTCGTCACCCGACAGCGCATCCCACTCGTCATGCCAGGCGCACACGACCGCGGGACCGTAAACCTCGGTCAGGCCATAGACGTGGGTGATCTTGAAGCCCTTGCTTTCGATGCCTTCGATTACCGCGGCCGGCGGTGCCGCGCCGGCGGTCATCATATTGACCGGGCGCGGCAGGGCGCGTCCCTCGGCCGCGCGGTCGTTGAGCATCACGTTCATCACCACCGGCGCGCCGCACATATGCGTCACGCCATCCCGCTCGATCCGGTCGTAGATCGCCCCGGCCTCGACCCGGCGCAGGCAGACATGCGTCCCGGCCAAGGCCGTTATCGTCCAGGGAAAGCACCAGCCATTGCAGTGGAACATCGGCAGGGTCCACAGATAGACCGGGTGCTGCGGCATCCCCCAGGCGAGGATATTGCCCATCGCCAAGAGGTATGCGCCGCGGTGTTGGTAGACGACGCCCTTGGGGTTTCCGGTGGTGCCCGAGGTGTAGTTGAGCGCGATCGCGTCCCACTCGTCGACCGGGGTCAACCCGGCGAAATCGGGATCGCCGCCGGCGATGAATTCCTCGTACTCGATCTTCCCAAGCCGCTCGCCGGGCGCGGCCGGATCGACGATGTCGATGACCAGCGGTCGCTTGTCGAGTTGGGCCAGCGCCGCCTTGATCACCGGCGCGAATTCGCTGTCGGTCAGCAGCATCTTGGCTTCGCCGTGCTTGAGGATGAAGGCGATCGCGTCGGGGTCGAGGCGAATGTTGAGCATGTTGAGCACCGCACCGGCCATCGGCACCCCGAAATGCGCCTCGAACGCTTCCGGCAGGTTTGGCGACATCACCGCGACCGTGTCTCCGCGCCCGACCCCCGCGGCGGCGAGCGCCGAGGCGAGGCGCCGGCAGCGCGCCAAGGTCTCGCGCCAGCTCTGGCGCCGCTCGCCATAGATCACCGCCGTGCGCTGTGGGTAAACCTCCGCGGTGCGCCGCAGAAACCCGAGCGGCGACAGCGGCACGAAATTGGCCGCGTTCTTGTCGAGGCCCTCGGCGTAGGGATTGCGCGCTGTGCTCATCCTCAACGTGCCGGGGCCGGCGCCGGGAACCCTTGCTGGTGATGCTCACCGACCGAGGGCAGGTCGAGCCAGGAATGCATCGCCTCCTCATAGATCGATCCGGTCGGCGCCGGAAAGTCGAGATCCGCGAAGCATCCGCCCGCGATGCCGCAACTATCCGGCTGGCGATCGCCTTCCCAGAGGATGCTGGTGCCGCAATTCGGGCAGAAGTGAAAGCGCAGGTCGAACCCGCTATCCCCCTTGCGGGTGTATACCTGTTCCGCGCCTTCGAGCCGCACCTGGCTCTTCTCCCACCGCGTGCCCCAATGCGCCACCGAGCCGGTACGGCGCTGGCACGATTTGCAATGGCAAAGATAGACGCGGCCCGGCTCGCCCGAGGCGATCGCCTTCAATTGCCCGCAATGGCATTGCGCGACGCGCTCCATGCCGTCCTCCCCAATTTTCACCCCGGCATTTTCCTCCGCGGCGCCCGGGGTGTCGAGAAGGTTGGGTCCCTGGCGGAACTGGCGGGCTCCAAATTACGGCGCCATCAGGAAGTTACGTATAAGGTGTGGAAGAAGCCTGCAGCGTTGTCGTATATAAAACAAAATATTTTCTAGAATGGATTTCGGCGATGGCGCTCAGCTTGAAAGACCCCGAGACCGACCGTCTCGCACGCGAAGTCTCTAAACTCACCGGAGAAAGCCTAACTCAAGCGGTTCGCACAGCATTGGCCGAACGTCTTGACCGTGAGAAGCGCCGACGCGGCCGGGGCAAAAGCCTGGCTGAGGAGTTGGATGCACTCGGTAAGGAATGCGCGGCGCTTCCGGAGCTGGACAGCCGCTCTGCCGATGAAATCATTGGATATGACGAAAATGGCATGTGGCATTGATGGTCATCGACACGTCGGCAATCGTGGCAGTTTTGCTCGACGAGCCGGAGCATTACGATTTCGACCGTCTCATCGATGCCGACAGTGTTCGCTTGGTTTCAGCCGTAACTCGGGTCGAAGCCGCCATGGTCATCGAGGGACGGAGGGGTGACGCCGGCCGCTTGCGCCTGGAGCGCTTCTTTCAGATTACGCGCGCCGAGATCGTCGCAGTGACACCAGAACAGGCGGAACTTGCCATTGAAGCCTTTCGCCGTTACGGCAAGGGACGTCATCCGGTCAGACTCAATATCGGCGATTGCTTTCCCTACGCGTTGGCGAAGTCGACCGGCGAGCCTTTGTTGTTCAAGGGCGATGACTTCGCGCAGACCGATATCGTCCCCGCCTACCGCCCTGGCTAAGGCCAGCTGGTCCTGATCGCCGCGGCGCCGCCTTTGACGTCGACGGTCGGGCCGGGGGTCAGGGTCGTACCGTTCCAGCGGAACACGTCGAGCCCGTGGTCGATCATGCTCTCGACCATCACGGTCTTGCCGTCCTTCGAAAACGCGACGCCCTGCGACCAGCGGCCGGTCTTGGCTTCGGCGACCGGCTTCATCCGCCCGCCGGAGATCGCCAGCATCCACAGCCTGCCGTGATCGTGGAACAGGGGCGAGTCCGACGGTTTCGTCGTGCCGTCGACCGAGGCGACCGCGATGAACTTGCCGTCGGGCGACAGCTTGATGCCCTCGGGCGAGCTTGGCACCGCGACGGTATCGATCGTGCGGAACATCCCCGGCGCGAGATCGATGAGGCTCACCGTGCAGATCTCGCCATTGCCGCCGCCGCCCATATTGCCGACCACGGCGATCTTGCCGTCGCCGCTGATGTCGAGTGTGTAGGGGTTGACCCCGGTCACAATGCGCTGCTTGTCGAGCGTGACGCTGCTGCCGCTGATGTGAAGCACGCCGATCGCGTCGTCGCCGAACAGGGTGACGAGCGCGGTCTTGCCGTCGGGCAGGAACTTGACTGAGCTCGGCGTCGATTTCGGATTGCCGAGATCGACCTTGGCGCCGGCCGCGGTCAGCTGCTTGCCGCTGACCGTGAACACCGACAGCGTGCCTTCCGCCCGGTTGGCGACCAGCGCCAGCGTGCCGTCGGGTGACACCGAGATTTCGTTGGCGCCCTTCCCGGCGTGGACCGTCTGGGTGACCTTGGGCGGCGATGCCTTGAGGTCGATCACCGAGACGCGGTCGTCCTCGATGATTTTGGTCGGATCGGCGGGGTCGATCTGCGTCGCCGCGGTGATGATCGCCCAACTCTCGTCGGGCGCAATCCACACCGCGCTCGGCGCGCCGACGACGCTGGTCGGCGCCTCGACCGTGCCGACGAGCTTTGGCGGGTAGGATTTGACGTCGACGATCGCCAGCAGATCGGGCGGCGCGTTTTTCGGCGGGCCCATCACGCCGTTGACATTGACGCTGTGGTTGTCGACCGCGACGACGACAAGATCGGCCGAGGCCGGAGCGGCGAGCATCGCCGTTAAGGCGAGCGCGGCAAAACCGCCGCCAAAATGCCTGCGTTCCATCGTTTCCCCCTCCTTTGCCCGCGCGCTTCGTGGCGCGGCTTGACCAAGAAGCTTACAGGGATTTCTCCGGTGCCTGAAACAGTCGTGAGCGGGACGGGAGCGCGCTCATAGAGGTTCACCCGGCCTTCTCTAATTCGTGTAGCACCGCGTCGCCCATCGAGTGGGTCGAGACGCGGGTCTGGCCGGCGCGGGCGATGTCGCCGGTACGCACGCCCGAGGCGAGCGTCTCGCGCACCGCGCTCTCGACCAGTTCGGCCTCGTCGCCAAGATCGAACGAATAGCGCAGCATCATCGCGAAGGAGAGGATCGAGGCGAGCGGGTTGGCGACGTTCTGGCCGGCGATGTCGGGGGCGCTGCCGTGCACCGGCTCGTAGAGCGCCTTGCGCCGGCCGCTCGGGTCGGCCGCGCCAAGCGAGGCCGATGGCAGCATCCCCAAGGAGCCGGTCAGCATCGCCGCGCAATCGGAGAGCAGGTCGCCGAACAGATTGCTGGTGACGATCACGTCGAACTGCTTTGGCGCGCGCACCAGCTGCATCGCGCAATTGTCGGCATACATGAAGCTGAGCTCCACATCGGGGTAGTCGGGCTTGATTCGGTTGGCGACCTCGCGCCACAGGATCCCCGACTCCATGACATTGGCCTTGTCGACCTCGGTGAGCCGCTTCTGCCGCTTGCGCGCCAGCTCGAACGCGGCGCGGGTGACGCGCTCGATCTCGGCCTCGGTATAGACCTCGGTATTGATGCCGCGGCGAGTGCCGTCAGGCATGGTCTCGATGCCGCGCGGGTCGCCGAAATAGATGCCGCCGGTCAGCTCGCGCACGATCAAGAGGTCAAGCCCGGCGACCAGCTCACGCTTGAGGCTCGACGCGTCGGCCAAGGCCTCGAAGACCTGCGCCGGGCGCAGATTGGCGAAGAGGTCCATCTCCTTGCGCAGCTTGAGGAGGCCGCGCTCGGGCTGCAGTTCGAACGGCAGCGTCTCCCATTTCGGCCCGCCGACCGAGCCGAATAACACTGCATCGCTGGCCTGCGCCCGGGCCAGGGTGGCGTCGGTCAGTGGAACCCCGTCGGCGTCGTAGGCCGAGCCGCCGACGAGGCCCTCGCTGACCTCGAAGCTGGCGATGCGGCGGCGGTCGAAGAACTCCATCACGCGCATCACCTCGCGCATGATCTCGGGGCCGATGCCGTCGCCCGGCAGCACGAGGACTTTGCGGTTGGAGTGGATTTCGGGCACTAGACTGTGTCTCCCTGAGATCGGCCTCAGCGCCGGGATGCGGCGCGGCTTTGCCGGTCTCGAAAATAGCCGGCAAGACCGAGCACCACGGCGCCTGTGATTATCGACAGCACAAGTAGCGGCAAATTATCCCCGCCGAGGCCGGTCTCATATATCCGCAGCTTGAAGAACCATATCAGCGGTCCGACAAAGAGCCCGGCAAACCCATAGGCGATCGCTCGTGGCATCGCAGGATGTCCAGCGTCTTCCGAGCTCGCCTAGGCCCCGCGCTGGGTCATGCCGAATTGCCATGGGCGCTGGAGACGCGCCGCTTCCTCGTAAGCGCCGATCTCCGCGTCCTTCTGCTCGGTGAGCCCGATATCGTCGAGGCCGTTCAACAGGCAATGCTTGCGGAACGCGTCCACCTCGAACGGCACCTTCTCGCCGTCGGGGCGGGAGATCGTTTGCGCCTCGAGGTCGATGGTCATCACCGCATTGGCGCCTTTCTTGGCGTCCTCCATCAGCTCGTCGCAGATTTCCTTTGGCACCTTGATCGGCAAAATCCCGTTCTTGAAGCAGTTGTTGTAGAAAATGTCAGCGAAGCTCGGCGCGATCACGCAGCGAATGCCGAAATCGAGGAGCGCCCACGGCGCGTGCTCGCGGCTCGACCCGCAGCCGAAATTCTCCGCCCCGACCAGGATCTGCGCCTGGCGATAGGGCGCCTGGTTCAAAACAAAATCCGGGTTCTCCGAGCCATCGGGCCTGAAGCGGATTTCCTGGAACAGCCATTGCGCCAGCCCGGTGCGCTTGATCGTCTTCAGATAGATCGCCGGGAAGATCTTGTCGGTGTCGAGATTGTGGATCGGCAGCGGCGCCGCGACGCCGGTTAGCGTGGTGAACTTGTCCATCGTCCGATCCTCTCAACCCATCTGCCGCACATCGCTGAGGTGCCCCGTGATGGCGGCGGCGGCGGCCATCGCCGGGCCCATCAGATGCGACTTGGCGTTCTTGCCCTGGCGGCCCTCGAAATTGCGGTTCGAGGTGGTGGCGACCCGCTCGCCGTTCATCGCCTTGTCGTCGTTCATCGACATGCACATCGAACAGCCGGCCTCGCGCCACTCGAACCCGGCTTCGAGGAAGATGCGGTCGAGCCCTTCCTCCTCGGCCTGGTGCTTGACGTGGCCGGAGCCCGGCACGACCAGCGCGGTCACCCCATCGGCGACCTTGCGGCCCTTAGCGATCGCCGCCGCGGCGCGCAGATCCTCGATCCGGCTGTTGGTGCACGAGCCGATAAAGACCCGCTGCACCGGCACGTCGGTCAGCAAGGTGTTCGGTGCGAGCTGCATGTATTGCAGCGCGCGCTTGACCGCGGCGCGCTTCAGCGGGTCGTCGATCTGCGCGGGGTCGGGCACACGGCCGGTCACCGGCGCGGCCTGCTCCGGGTTGGTGCCCCAGGTGACGTGAGGGGCGATGTCGGCGGCGTCGAGATGCGCCTGCTTGTCGAATTTCGCTCCGGGGTCGGAAGGGAGGGTGCGCCAGTAGCGCGCCGCCTCTTCCCACGCCGCGCCCTTCGGCGCGTAGGGCCGGCCCATCACATAGGCGATGGTCTTGTCGTCGGGCGCGACGAGCCCGGCGCGGGCGCCCGCCTCGATCGACATGTTGCACACAGTCATGCGCGCTTCCATCGACATATCTCGAAAGGTGCTGCCCGCGTATTCGAAGACGCAGCCCGTGCCGCCGGCGGTGCCGATCTTGGCGATGATCGCGAGGATGACGTCCTTGGAGCTGACCCCGGCGCCGAGCGAGCCATTGACATCGATCAGCATGTTCTTGGCCGGTGCCTGGATCAGCGTTTGGGTCGCCAGCACATGCTCGACCTCGGACGTGCCGATGCCAAAGGCGAGCGCACCCATCGCGCCGTGCGTCGCGGTGTGGCTGTCGCCGCAAACGATCGTCATGCCGGGCTGCGACAGGCCCTGCTCCGGTCCGATCACATGGACGATGCCCTGGTCGAGGCTGGTGATCGGGAAGTACGGGACCCCGAATTCCTTGACGTTGCGCTCCAGCACCTCGACCTGCAGTTTCGAGTCGGGCTCGATGATGCCGGAGACCCCGGCGCTGCGGTTGGTGGTCGGGATGTTGTGGTCGGCGACCGCCATCGTCCGGTCGGGGCGGCGCACCTTGCGGCCGGCGAGCTTCAGCCCCTCGAAGGCCTGCGGCGTCGTCACTTCATGGATCAGGTGCAGGTCGATATAGATCAGGTACGTGCCTTCGCCCTGCGGGGCGATGACATGGGCGTCCCAGATCTTGTCGAACAGGGTGCGGGGTTGCGGCATCGCTACTACTCCAAAATCAGGACTCGGCTTCTTCGCGCCGCACACTGTCGCGCGAGCGCTCGGCGATGCGCGCCGCCTTGCCGGTGCGGCCGCGCAGGTAATAGAGCTTCGCCCGCCTGACCGCGCCGCGGCGCACCACCTCGATCAGGGTGATGCGCGGCGAATGGAGCGGGAAGATGCGCTCGACCCCCTCGCCGTAGGAGATTTTGCGCAGCGTGAAGTTCGAGTTGATCCCGGCATTCTTGCGGGCGATGCAGACGCCCTCGAATGCCTGGATGCGCTCGCGCTCGCCTTCGACGACCTTGACGCTGACGCGCACCGTGTCGCCGGGCTCGAATTTGGGCACCGGCCGGGCCGCGACAAGCTTAGCCATCTGCTCGGCTTCGAGGGTTTGCAGCAAATTCATCGTCCGATCCTCCGACCGCTGCCGGAATTCTCCGGCTCCGCGGCGCAATAGCGTTCCCACAAATCGGGGCGGCGCTCCCGGGTCAAAAGCTCCGCCTGAGCCCGGCGCCAGGCGCGGACCCGCCCATGATCGCCCGACACCAGCGTGTCGGGAACCGCGCGCTCCTGCCACACCTGCGGGCGCGTGTAATGCGGGTATTCGAGCAGTCCCTCGGCGAAGCTTTCCTCGGCGAGTGCCTCGGCATCGCCGACCACCCCCGGCAGCAGCCGCACGCAGGCGTCGATCAGCGCGATCGCCGCCGGCTCGCCGCCCGACAGCACAAAATCGCCGAGGCTCACCTCCTCGACTCCATTCTTTTCCAGCACCCGCTCGTCAACGCCTTCGAAGCGCCCGCAGATCAGCCGCACCCCGGGCCCGCCGGCCAACTCGCGCACTCGCGCCTGGTCGAGCCGCCGGCCGCGCGGCGATAAATTGATCAACGGCCCCACGCCGCCGGCGCCGGCAATCGCCGCGTCGAGCACATCGGCGCGCAGCACCATGCCAGGTCCGCCGCCGAACGGCGCGTCGTCGACCGAGCGGTGCCTGTCGGTCGCGAAATCGCGGATATCGACCGTATTGAGCCGCCACAATCCGGCGCGCAGCGCCTTGCCGGCGAGCGAATGCGCGAGCGGCCCGGGGAGCATCTCGGGGAAGATCGTCAGCACGGTTGCCTGCCAAATCATGCCGGCTCCTGCAATTCCTCGCGACGCGGAGGATCGATAAGGCCCTCCGGCGGGTCGAGCACGACCCTGCCAGCGGCGAGATCGACCACCGGCACCACCGCGCGGGTGAACGGTACGACGACCGGCTGCCCGCTATCGCGCGCGATCTCCAGCACGTCGCCGGCGCCGAAATCATGCACCGCGATCACCGTGCCGAGCCGCGACCCGTCCTCCAGCATCGCCGCCAATCCGACAAGGTCGGCATGATAGAATTCGTCCTCGCCGGTCGGCGGCAGCGCCGCGCGCGGCAGATAGAGCCTCAGGCCGCGCACCGTCTCGGCGCGATCGCGGTCGGCGACCCCGGACAATTTGGCGATCACCATCCCATCGCCCTTGGCGCTGCCGACGATTTGCAGCGTGAAGTGCCGCGCGCCGGCCTCGTCCTCAAGAGCGCCGTAGCTGGCGATCGCCGCCGGCTCGTCGGTAAAAGTCCTGATCCGCACCGCGCCGCGCACCCCATGCGGCGCGCCGACGACACCCATGCATACGCGCCCGCCGGCGGCGTCAACCGTCGTTGCGGTATGGTGTGTCCGTGCCGGCATGGCGCTCTACCGCCCGGTTCAGGCGCCGCCGGCCGCGGCGCCGGCTGCCTCTTCGGCCGCCTTGGCGCGTTCCTGCGCCTTCTTCTTCGGCGCCGATTTCAGCGGCGTCTCGCGGACCTCCGGCTTGGCCACCAACCCGGCATTGCCGAGAAAGCGGGCGACACGCTCGGTCGGCTGTGCGCCGACGCCGAGCCAGTGCTTCAGCCGCTCTTCCTTCAACGTCACGCGGTCGGCGTGGTCGCGCTCGAGCATCGGGTTGTAGGTCCCGACCTTCTCGATAAAACGACCGTCGCGCGGGCTGCGCGCATCGGCGATGACGATGCTGTAGAACGGCCGCTTTTTCGCGCCGCCGCGCGCCAGCCGGATCTTCAAACTCATGCCAAACCTCTCATCTCGTTCTAGCCTCACTCTGCAACTTATTGATCGTTATCGAAACCCACCCGGCATCAGCGCCGACATCCCGTGCCGCATCATTCCCTTCTGCCCGAGTTTTTTCATCCGCCTCATCATCCCGGACATGTCCTGGTACTGCTTCATCAGCCTGTTCACCTCCGGCACGGTCGTGCCCGAGCCTACGGCGATGCGCCGCCGACGCGAGCCGTTGAGCAGGTTCGGGTTCTTGCGCTCGGATTTGGTCATCGAGCCGATGATCGCCTCCTGGCGCTTGATGATGCTCTCGTCGATGTTCGCAGCGTCGATCTGGCGCTTGATCTTGCCGATGCCCGGCAGCATGCCGAGCATGCTCGACATCCCGCCCATGCGGCGCAGTTGGCGCAATTGCCCGGCGAGGTCGTCGAGGTCGAAATTGCCGCGCTCCAATTTGGCGGCGAGCTTTTTCGCCTCATCCTCATCGGCTGCCTCGGCCGCCTTCTCGACTAGGCTGACGACGTCGCCCATGCCCAGGATGCGGCCGGCGATGCGCTCGGGGTGGAACGGTTCGAGCGCGTCGATCTTCTCGCCGGTGCCCATGAAGACGATCGGCTTGCCGGTGATCGCGCGCATCGACAGCGCCGCGCCGCCGCGGGCGTCGCCATCGACGCGGGTCAGCACGATGCCGGTGATGCCGGCGCGCTCGCCGAATTCCTTGGCGACGTTGACCGCGTCCTGCCCGGTCATCGCGTCGGCGACGAGCAGCGTCTGGTGCGGTACCGCCGCTTCGCGCACCGCGGCGACCTCGAGCATCAGCTCCTCGTTGACGTGGAGCCGCCCGGCGGTGTCGAGCATCACGACGTCGTAGCCTTCGCTGCGTCCCGTCTGCAGCGCGCGCCGGGTGATCGCGACCGGCCGCTCGCCGGCGACGATCGGCAGGGTCGTGACGCCGATCTGACGGCCAAGTTGCGCCAATTGCTCCTGCGCCGCCGGCCGCTGCACGTCGAGCGAGGCCATCAGCACCTTCTTGCGCTCGCGGTTTTTCAGACGCAGCGCGATCTTTGCCGCGGTCGTCGTCTTGCCCGAGCCTTGCAGGCCGACGAGCATGATCCCGACCGGCGCCGGCGCGTTGAGGTCGAGCCCGTTATCGACACCATCGCCGGCGAGGGTCTGGACAAGATGGTCGTGGACGATCTTGACCACCATCTGGCCCGGCGTCACCGAGCGGACCACATCCTGTCCGACCGCCTTCTCACGCACCGCCGCGATGAAGTCACGCACCACCGGCAGCGCGACGTCGGCCTCCAGCAGCGCGATGCGGATCTCTCGCATCGCCGCACCGACATCGTCTTCGCTCAGCGCGCCGCGCCGGCGCAACCGGTCGAAAATCTCGCCAAGACGATTGCTGAGCGTGTCGAACATTCCAACTTCCTGCGTCTACGACGCCAAACAGGCCGGCGCGCGACACTCGCGGGCCGGCCGCCTCCCTATCTCGGGAGGGGTCAAACGCTCCTGGCGGAAGCGTGGGCGGACGCTAGTCGCGAGGCCGGGTTCTGTCAATCGCGGGCATCGTTGCAACGCCAAGAGTTCAAGAATAATAGCGATAAGATACCCGTTTAAAAGGGTAAATTATCCAGGTATAAATGGCACCATGATTACCATCGATTCCGTGGTGCGCCGCCGCGAGCTGGGCGATTTTGTCCGGGCGCAACGCGAGCAGCTCGCGCCGGCCGTAGTCGGCCTTACCAGTGTGCGCCGCCGGCGGACTCCCGGCCTGCGCCGCGAGGAGGTCGCGGAACTCGCTGGGCTGAGCACCACCTGGTACACCTGGATCGAGCAGGCGCGCGATGTCTCGGTGTCGCCGACCGCGCTCGCCCGGCTCGCCGTGGCGCTCAGGCTCGGCCGGGCCGAGCGGGCTTATCTCTTCGAGCTGGCCGGCCGCCACGACCCCGCTCCCGACGCCAGCGAGCCCGGCGATCTGCCGCCGGCGCTTCCCGCCTGCGTCGCGGCGATCGGTTCGCCCGCCTATGTGCTGGACCGCAGTTGGAACGCGCGCAGCTGGAACGCCGCCGCCGAACGGCTTTTCGCCGGCTGGCTCGACCAGCCGAGGGAGCCTGACCCCCAGCGCAATCTCCTGCGCTTCATCTTCCTCGAACCGGCCGCGCGCTCATTGGTCTGCGACTGGGATCAGCGCGCCCGGCGGGTCGTCGCGGAGTTTCGCGCGCATTGCGCCTCGCACCTCGAGGACCGTGCGCTGCGCGCCCTGATCGAGGAGCTGCGCCAGCTGAGCCCGGAATTCGCGCAGATGTGGGAGCAGCACGGCGTCTTGGGCCGCGAGGGCGGCGAACGCACCTTCAACCATCCGACCGATGGGTTTTTGCGCTACGAGCAGGTGACCTTCGAGCTCGCCGGCCACACCGACGTAAAGCTGACGGTGCTGGTTCCGTTTTGAAATCCACCCGTCGAAGCGCGGAACAATTGCCCATCTCTCGCTTGATGCATGGGCCCCAGCCGTCGCCGGGATGGTCTCAACGCGGCGGCCAATGCACTATGCTGCGAGGCAACTGAACGGCGGAGACTGAACCCCATGCATTTCGACCTCGGCAAGATGCCGGCACAGGATGGCTACAAGCTTCTGATCAGCACCGTCGTGCCGCGGCCGATCGCGCTGGCGACGACGGTCGATGGCGAGGGCCGGGTCAACGCCGCGCCGTTCAGCTTCTTCAACGCGGTCAGCTCGGACCCGCCGGTCGTCGTGCTCGGCATCAACGGGGTTGGGCCCGACGGCAGTGGCTACAAGGACACCGAGCGCAACATCCGCGACACCGGCGAGTTCGTCGTCAACCTGGTCGACGAGGCGCTGGCCGAGCGGATGAACATCTGCGCCGTCGATTTTCCGAGTGAGATCGGCGAGCTTGAGGTCGCGAAGCTGACTGCCCTGCCGTCGGCTGGGGTCAAGCCGCCGCGCATCGCTGAATCTCCGGTCAGCTTCGAATGCAAGCGCATCACCGGCCTCTCGCTCGGCGGCAATTCGACGATGGAGGTCGGCCGCGTCATCCACATCCACATCCGCGACGACCTGATGGACATGGAAAAGCTCTACGTCAAAACCGACAAGATCGGGCTCGTCGGCCGTATGCACGGGCGGGGCTGGTATGCGCGCACCAGCGATCTGTTCCTGATGGAGCGCATGTCGCTCGCCGACTGGCAGGCGCGGCGCTGATCGAGTGCGGATGCTCGGCCGCACTTGATGACACACGGTTTTTCTCCCCTTTTTGCCGCTCATGCGCTACAGAGCGCGATGCGCAGCGAAAAACGGCCCTGGCCCGTCGCCGTTTGGCTGAGCGTCTCGGTCGCCCTGGCTGGCGTTCCGGCGCTCGCCGCCGACACCGGAAACGGCTCGAAAAATTTTGCCACCCCTTCGTCGGTGCCGAACTATTTCAGCAACGAGGCGGGGCCGATGCTCGGCGGCGCCGCCGAATCGCAGCGCGGCTCGCTCTATTCGAGCCAGACCGCCAGCCTGCCTCGCCAACAGGAAACCGCTCCGGCGTCGCGCCCCGAGACTCGGCCGCTCGCCACCGCGCATGGCCGGTCGCATGCGGCCTCGCGCAAAACGGCGGATCGCCGCCATCTCGCGAGCCACACCCGTGCCCATGGGCATGTCGCCTCCCGCCAGGTCGAGACACATTCGAAGCACGCAGCCAGCAAGCCGACGCATGTCGGCAGCACGCATCACCTGCTGCACGGCTGAGGCTTAGGGCAGCAACTCTGCGCCGTTGTCCAGCAGCGCGTTGGACAGGGGCCAGCCCGCCGCCATATAAGCGCGGATGCGCATTCCGTTCCGCAAGATGCACGGGCTTGGCAACGATTTCGTCGTGCTCGACCAGCGCGCCGATCCGGTGGCGATCGACGAAGCGGCGGCGCGCGCGCTGGCCGACCGCCGCACCGGGATCGGCTGCGACCAGGTGATCCTGCTCGAGAAGCCGCATAACCCGAGCGCGCAAGTCTTTATGCGCATCCGCAATCCCGACGGCAGCGAGGCCGAAGCCTGCGGCAACGGCACGCGCTGCGTCGCAGCGATCCTCGCCGCGGAAAGCTCCGCAACCCGGCTGCGCATCGAGACCATCGCCGGCTTGCTCGACGCTGAGATGCTGTCGGATGGGCGGGTCACGGTCGACATGGGCGAGGCAAGGACCGGCTGGAGCGACATCCCGCTGGCGCGCGAGATGGATACGCTGCGCGTCGATCTGGCGCGCGGTGATCTGGCCGAGCCAGTATGCATCAGCATGGGCAACCCGCACGCGACGTTTTTTGTCGCCGACGCCGACGCGATCGACCTCGCCGCGCTCGGCCCCGGTCTCGAGCACGACAGGTTGTTTCCCGAGCGCGCCAATATCGGCGTCGCGACGGTGCGCGACCGCGCGACGATCCGGCTGCGCGTCTGGGAGCGCGGCGTCGGGCTGACCCGGGCCTGCGGCAGCGGCGCCTGCGCCGCGCTGGTCGGGGCTTCCCGGCGTGGGTTGACCGGGCGCCGCGCCGCGGTCGTCCTCGACGGAGGCAGCCTCGACATTTTCTGGCGCGAGGATGGTCACGTGCTGATGACCGGCCCGGTGGCGCTGAGCTTCGAGGGGTCGTTCGACCCCGCGCTGCTGCGGGGCTGAGCATGGCGGCGCCCGAGATCGTCACCTTCGGTTGTCGGCTGAACGCGTTCGAGAGCGACATCATCCGCCGCGCCGCCGCCGAGGCCCGGCTCGTCGATGCGGTCATCGTCAATACCTGCGCCGTGACCGCCGAGGCCGAGCGCCAGGCCCGTCAGGCGATCCGCCGCGCTCGGCGCGAGCATCCGGGCGCCCGGATCATCGTCACCGGCTGCGCCGCGACCCTGGCCCCGGCGCGCTACGCCGCGCTGCCCGAGGTCGACCTGGTGCTCGACAACGCCGCGAAGCTGAAGGCGGAGAGCTATGCGCTAACCCCCACCCCGACCCTCCCCCGCAAGCGGGGGAGGGGGTCTTCAAGCGCTGGCGCTCATAACGCGCTCCCTCCCCCACAGGCGGGGGAGGGTCGGGGTGGGGGCTTTGCGCCAGCTCGCGCTCGGCAATATCTCCAGGTCCAGCAGGGCTGCGACCATCGCTGCACCTTCTGCATCATCCCCTTCGCGCGCGGGCCGAGCCGCTCGGTGCCGGCGGAGACCATCGCTGCGCAGGCGCGCGCAATGGTCGCCGCCGGCGCGCGCGAGATCGTGCTGACCGGGGTCGACCTCACCGCCTATGGCCTCGACCTCCCAGAGCGCCCGACCCTCGGTGCGATGGCCAGCCAGCTCCTCGCCACGGTGCCCGAATTGCAGCGCCTGCGGCTTTCCTCGCTCGATCCGAGCGAGATCGACGATGATTTGTGGGCGCTGCTCGCCGCGGAGCCGCGCCTGATGCCGCATCTGCATCTGTCGCTGCAGGCCGGCGACGATCTGATCCTGAAGCGCATGAAGCGGCGGCACAGCCGCGCGCAGGCGATCGTCGCCGCACAACGCGCCCGCTCACTGCGGCCGGAGGTGGCGATCGGCGGCGATTTGATCGCCGGCTTCCCGACCGAGGACGAGGCGATGTTCCGCAACAGCCTCGATCTCGTCGCCGAATGCGGCATCGCCTTTCTTCATGTCTTCCCGTACAGCCCGCGGCCGGGCACCCCGGCGGCGCGGATGCCGGCGGTCGCGCCCGACATCGTCCGCGAGCGCGCCGCGGGGCTGCGCGAAGCCGGCGCCGCGGCGCTGTCGGCCGAGCTGGCGCGGCGCATCGGCACGGTCGGCGATGTGCTGATCGAGAAGCCGGGCAGCGGCCGTGCTGAATTCTATGCCCCGGTCGACTGTAACCCCGATGTCGCCGGCATTCGGAAAATGCGCTTCACCGGCGTCGTCGCCGGCAAGCTCGTCGGAGTTCCCGCGTGAGCGAGGAGCGCCGCGGCTGGTTCGCCCGACTGCGCGCCGGGCTGTCGAAAAGCTCGTCGGCGCTGACCGATGGGATCAACCAGATCTTTACCCGCCGCCGGCTCGACGCTACCGCGCTCGACGAGCTCGAGGAGCTGCTGATCGCCAGCGATATGGGGGTCGGCGTCGCCGGGGAGGTTGTCGAAGCGCTGCGCCGCACCCGGTTCAACCAGGAGGTCGCGCCCGAGGAGGTGCGCGCCGCGCTCGCCGCCGAGATCGCGCGCCTGGTCGAGCCGGTCGCCAAGCCGCTGCGCTGCGATCCGGCGAAACAGCCGTTCGTGATCCTCGTCGTCGGGGTCAACGGCAGCGGCAAGACGACGACCATTGGCAAGCTCGCCAAGCAGTATCGCGACGATGGCCGCCGCGTGGTGCTGGCGGCGGGGGACACGTTCCGCGCCGCCGCCGTCGAGCAGTTGCAGATCTGGGGGCAGCGCACCGGCTGCCGCGTGGTGACCCGGCCGCCTGGCGCCGACGCGGCCGGCCTCGCCTATGACGCGCTGGTCGAGGCGAAGAACGAAGGCGCCGACATATTGCTGATCGATACGGCGGGGCGGCTGCAGAACAAGGCCGATTTGATGGCCGAGCTGCAAAAGCTGGTGCGCTCGTTGAAGAAGCTCGATCCCTCGGCGCCGCATTCGGTTCTGCTCGTGCTCGACGCGACCGTCGGCCAGAACGCCCACGCCCAGGCCGAGATCTTCCGCCAGGTGGTCGGGGTCACCGGTCTCGTGATGACCAAGCTCGATGGCACCGCCAAGGGCGGCGTGCTGGTCTCCCTGGCCGAAAAATACGGCATCCCGATCCACCTGATCGGCATCGGCGAGGGGGCCGAGGATCTGCGCCCGTTCGACGCCTATTCCTTTGCCCGTGGCCTGGTGGGGTTGGACGCTTAACTGGCGAAACAAGTTCCAAGCGGCAATCGGCCGGCCGCGTTGAGGTAACGCCGCGGTCTTGGTCTGCGTTCCAATGGCGGGAGTGCGCCCACGCTACGCAGCCAACCGATTGCGTTTGAAGCCCCAATCGGGCGACGGGTCCGTCAGCTAGAGATCGGGGTTCACCACCGTCAGCACGCCGTCATTGGTCTCAAAGCTGCCAAGCGCGGTGTCGTGCCGGGCGTTGGGCTGGAAGCTGAAGACGATGTCCCAGCCGTCGGCGGCGAACAGGTCGTGCAGCGACCAGTGCACGTCCTGGCCGTGCGTGCCGATATGGATGCGGTGCACCTTGCGGCGCAGCAGGTCGATGAACGGGGGGAACACCGCGATTTCGGACTGCTGGATATCGGATTCGAGATAATCGACCCGGTCGAACGGGCTCAGCAGCTCGTGCAACGTGACCGCGCTGACCAGCTTGATCTCGCCCTGGATATCCTGGCCGTCGACGAGGTCGCGCATCAGGCCGGTGGTGTTGCGCAGCAGGAGGTTGCGCAGCGCCGCCTTGGCCGGCCCGGCGCCGGCGCTGGTGAAGGTCTTGACGTAGAATTCGCGCGCCTTCCGGTCGTTGGTGGACATGGCGTTGTTGGCGCCCGAGCCGGGCCCTCCGACCGGGAACAGCACCGGCGCGACGTCGCCGGCGATCGCGTGCGGGACCAGCCAGTGCTCAGCGGGATCGACGCCGTTGTCGTGGAAATGGCGTGCGGTCCATTCGAGGTTCTCTGGCACCGGTTCGACCGCGATGAGCTTGCACGGCATCGGGTTCAGCTGCCGCAGCATCCGGTAGCTGCCGACCGCTTGGGCGCCATAGCAGGCGCCGAGCGTCATCATGACGAACCGCTCTTTCGCCTCGCGCGCCGCCATGACCCAATCCACCGCTTCGAACCAGACTTCGCCGTCTTCAATCGTCGGCAGGCGGGTCCGCACCGGGTCGCCGGCACCATCGCCGGGCTCGGCTCCAAGCATCATCCGGAAGCGCGGGTCGGCGATGCCGTTGGTAAACCGCGCATCGGTCAGCGCGCCGGAAAAGTCGACGAGATAGCCGGGCGGAACCCTGCCGGCCCACGGCGCGATCCCGTCAAAGACTTTCAGATAGGGGCCCATCCGGTTGACGAAGGCGGCCTGCCGCGCATCGTAATCCGGCGGCGGCTCGCGAGGCGGCTCGACAGGAGGGTACGGCTCGCCGAACAGGCTCACCCACGCCGAGCGGGCGATCGGGTAGCCCGGTATCCGCCGCAACACCGCGCGCAGCGCGCCGGCCGCGCCGCTGCGCTGGCCGGCGTCATCCGCGCTCCCAGAGACCTCCCTGGTCAAGGCCGGCTCCCATGACGGACCTCAATTGCGCCGCCATTCCGCCGGCAACGCAATTTTCGCGGCGAACACAGCCTTCGGCCACGTGACCTGTCAATGCTTTCCCAGCACGGTTCAGCGAATGCGATTAATCCAACGCCGCTTCAGTGCCCTCAGCCCATCGCGTCGGCGAGGATCATGTCGGCGGCCTTTTCGGCGATTAGGTACACCGCGGCGGCGATGAAGTACCCGGGAATACGAGGGAAGACTGAAGCGTCGACGACCCGCAGGCCGGCGGTTCCGTGCACGCGGAAATCGCTGCCGAGCACCCCGTTCGCGGCCCGCCTCCCGATTGCGCACGTGCCGCAGGCGTGATGACCCCAGGCATGATCGCGCACGAATGTTTTCAGCTCCGCATCCGTCTGCAGCCCTTGGCCGGGGATCTCTTCTTCGGCGAGCGTGCGGGATTGCAGGAGCGGGTCGATCAGCTGCTGGGCAAAGTGGATTGCCGTGACCACGGCATTGAGGTCAGCTTCTGCGGGATCATCCGAAGGGTCGAAATAGCGGAAGTCGATGAGCGGCGGGACGGTCGGGTCGGCCGAACGCAAGGTCACCCTCCCGGCCCTATTTCGCGTATGCGCTTTCAGAATGCTCCACGTCAGTCGGTTACGTTCCTCGGCAATCACGCGAGAATAACCCGGAAAATATCCCTTGAATGGCGCCAGCATCGATATGATGAAAATGTCCGGCAGCGGCGCCTCCGGGGCAGAGCGCTCGATGATGGCGAGCGCGCCGCCGTTCGAGGTGTACATGCCACGGCGCCGGTGGGCCCATTGCCGCCACACCCTGTCGCCGCGGCGGAATTCGGCTTCCGCCAGCGATGGCCATGTCGGCGGCGCCAGGCGGCTCACGACACCGACCTCGTAGCGGTCTTGCAGGTTTTACCCGACCCCGGGAAGGTCGACTTGGGGTTCAATGCCCAGCGCGGCAAGCGGCAGTGGCGGACCGATCCCCGAAAGCATTAGCAGCTGCGGGGTATTGAAAGCGCCGCCAGCGAGGATCACTTCGCCGCGTTCGCTTACGTAAATTTTGTGCGTCCGGCCCGGATCAGGCGCTGGCTGACGCAGCGTTCCGTAATGGTTGGGGCCGTCACGGTATTCGCGGACCCGCGGCACCCGTACACGAGGGCGCTGCTCGAAGCGGTGCCGCGGCTTGAGCCAGGTGCCGGACGTCATCCGGCGGCGATCCAGGGCGAACCGCCGAGCGCCGCGCGCCTGCCGTCGGGTTGCGTCTTTTCCAGCCGGTGCCAGCATGTGGAGCCGTCCTGCCGCGAAACTCAGCCCGCGCTGCAGGACGATTTCGATCATGCGGTTGCCTGCCGACGGTGGCGTGAGATCGTGCCGGCCGCCGAACGCGGCGCCGTGGCAAATGAAAGCGCGGATGAACCCGCGCTCGCGTCAGATCTTGCGCAATGAATTCTCGCTGCTATTCGATCTCGTCGCGAACGATCTGAGCGGCGTCGCCGGACCAGCAGGCGGTAACTTGCGTGCCCGGGCTGACCGGCAATTGATCCGATCCCGCCCCATGCTGTCGAAAGGCGATCAGCGGATCGCCGTTCGGCAGGCGCAAATGGAGATGGGTGACAAAACCGTGGTAGACGACCTGCTCGACGAGGGCCGGCGTCGTGTTTGGCGACCGATCGCCATTGCCGGCTTCGGCGGACGCAATGCTGACAGCTTCCGGCCGCAGCGAGAGGGTCACCTGGCTGTCGATCGCCCGGTTCGCGCGGACGCTGATCACCGGGCCGTTTGCCACCTCGACCGTCAGCGTTCCGCAGGCATTTCCCGTCACCCGGCCGTGGAAAAAGTTCGACGCGCCGAGGAAGCTCGCGGTGAATCGCGAATTCGGCCGCTGGTAGACCTCCGCCGGCGCACCGACCTGCTCGATCCGGCCCTCGCGCATGATGACGATCCGGTCGGACATGGTCAGCGCCTCATCCTGGTCGTGGGTCACCATGACCGTGGTGATGCCGAGCCGCCGCTGCAGCGCGCGCAGCTCGACCTGCATGCTCTGGCGCAGGCTTTTGTCGAGCGCGCCAAGCGGTTCGTCGAGCAGCAGGAGCGCCGGCTCGACGACGACGGCGCGCGCCAGCGCGACCCGCTGCTGCTGGCCGCCCGAAAGCTCACTCGGCATGCGCTCTTCGTATCCGCGCAGCTGCACGAGTTGCAGCGCCTCGGTGACCCGCTCGCCGATCGCCGCGCGCCCGGTCCCGCGGGTTTCGAGGCCGAAGGCGATGTTCTGGGCGACATTCATGTGCGGGAACAGCGCGTAGTTCTGAAACAGCATCCCGATGTTGCGGCGATGCACCGGAACCCCCCTGATCGGGCGGTCGTCGAGGAAGATCTCGCCCGCATTGGGCTCGACGAGACCGGCGATCATGCGCAGCGTCGTGGTCTTGCCGCAGCCGCTCGGCCCGAGGAGCGCGACCATGCTGCCAGGCTCGACGCGGAGCGACACGCGGTCGACCGCGCGCGTCCCCGCGAAGATCTTGGTCAGTCCAGCCAGGCGCAGCGCGGCAGGCGATGGCGACACCGGCATCAGGCCCCGAACACCTGATTGTACTTTTCGATCAGCTGCGCCCGCATCGGGTTGATGACTGTCCAGTCGGGGCTGAAGATGCCCATCTCATCCATTTTCGACTCGGGATAGGCCATGTACTTCTCGATTTCGGGCTTGAAGCTGAGGTTGGCGAGCGCCGGCGCGGTCAGCGTCTGTTCGGCGAGCAGGTGTTGGATGTCGGGGCTCAACATCCAGTCGATAAAGGCGATCGCCAACTCGCGCTCCGGCCCGTTCTTGACGAGCGTTACGGTATTGATGCCGGCGAAGGTGCCCTCTCTCGGGTAGCACATGTCGAGCGGCGCGCCCTGGACCGTGTAGGGATAGACGCTCTTCGAATAGAAAATGCCCGCGACATCGGCTTGGCCTTCCACGACCTGCATTACCGCCGTCTGGTTTTCGAAGATGCTCAAGACGTTCGGTTTCAGGTCGGTCATTTTCGCCCACGATCGGTCGATCATGTATTGGGTCTCGGAATAGGGCTTGCCGGTCTCGACCGAGACCGCGGCGATCAGCAGGTAGATGCTTTGGGTCGCCTTCGGCGTCTCCATCAGAAAGCGATCCTTGAACCGCGGGTCCCACAAGTCGCCATAACTGACCAACGGCTTCCCGGTCGCGGTGTTGCAGGCGAGGCCGGCCGCCGACATCGCAAAGGCCGCGCCGTAGCCGTCGTAATAGATGAAGCGTTTGAGGACCCGCTCCATGCTGGGGATCTGCTCCGCCGGCAGCTTCTCGATGAGCCCTTCGCGCTTGGCCAGCTCGACGCCGATATCGTCGATGAACATGACGCTGTATTTCGGGTTGTTGCGCGAACTGCGCATCAGCGCGATCTGCTCAAGCGTGACGCCTTGCGTCGTGTAGACCTTGCAGCCGTGTTTCGCCTCGAACGGCGGGATGATCTCTTTGCGCACGACGTCGCCTTGCTGCCCGGTGTAGATGCCGACCGTGATCGAGCGGTCGTCGGCGGAAGCGCGGCGCCCGACGATCAATGGCGCGGCGAGGGCGGCGGCGCCGGCAAGCAACGATCGGCGGCGAATGGGCTGGCTCATGCGTTGTCTCCTCACGGGGTTCTCGGCCGGCGGCTAGATCGCCACGGCGCGGCGCAGGCCGATGACCCGCTCCAACACGACGACGATCGCCATCGCGAACAGGATCATCAGGGTGGAGATCGCGGCTATCGACGGGTCGAAGACGTTGGCGATCCGCTGGAAGACGAGGATCGGTATCGGATTGTGCTGCGCGTCGGCGAGCCACAGCGAAATGGGGAAATTGTCGAACGACACCATGAACGCGAACAGCGCGCCGGCCGCCAGGCCGGGCGCGATCTGCGGCACGATGATGCGACGAAAAACGCGCCAACGTCCGGCGCCGAGCGTGCGCGCCGCATCTTCGAGCGCGGTATCGGCCTGCATCAGGCTGGCGGTGACGGTGCGCACCACATAAGGCATCGTTATCAGCACGTGCGCGATCAGCATGTTCAGCGACGTGTTGTTCCAATTGAGTGTCGCGAACATCTGCAGAAGGGCGACCCCGGTGATCAGCACCGGGAAGATCAGCGGCGACAGGAGCGAAGCCGCGGCCGCGCCCCGCCCGGGGAAATCGTGACGCGCCAGCGCGAACGCCGCTGGAACGCCCAACGCCAACGCTCCGGCGGTCGCGCCGATCGCGAGGGCGGTGCTGAAGCCGAGCGATGCTTGGAAATCAGGGGCCCGCAATACCTGGGCGTACCAGTCGAGCGTGAAGCCGCGCGGCGGGAACGCCGCGAATTGCGACGTGCCGACCGAGATCGCCACCGTCACTACGAGTGGCGCCAGGATGAAAACCATGGCCGCCGCGGTGATCAGCACCAGCAGCCAGGCGAGGGGTCCATTGAGCCGCGCGCTCATCGGGCCGCCATCGGCTCGCGGCGGCTGAGCGCGCGGTTCGACAGGATGTTTACGATCAGCACGATGGCGACGAGCACGCTCGCCACCGTCGCTCCGAAGGGCCAGTCATAGACCACCAGTATCTGTTGATCGACGAGCATGCCGAGCATCTGCGCGCCGGTGCCGCCGAGGATGGCGGGCGTCACGAACGAGCCGGCCGTCAGCGAAAACACCAAGGCGCAGCCGACCGCGAGCCCGGGCAGGCTCAGGGGCAGGGTAATGCGGCAAAACGCGCGCCAAACGCCGGCCCCGAGTGTGCGCGCCGCGTCTTCGAGCCGCGGATCGATCTTGCCGAGCGCCGAGGCCAGCGGCAGCACCATCATCGGGAAAAAGACGTGCAGCGATCCGATGACGACCGCGGTTTCGGTATAGAGCAGCCGGACCGGCGTCCTGGCGATGCCGGTGGCGAGCAACAGCCAGTTGAGGATGCCGGTCGGCCCGTTGCCGAGGATCAGCTCCCAGCCATAGGTCCGCACCACGACGCTGACGATCAGCGGCGCGATGACGATCATCGTGATGATCCGCCTCACCAGCGCTGCGCTGCGGCTCATCACCAGGGCGACCGGGTAGGCGAGGAGCACCGCCACACCGGTCGTGCACAGGCTGATCCGTAAGGTCGTCAGCAACACGCGCGAATAGAGCGGCGCGCCAAAGAAATGCCGATAGTGTTCGAAGGTGATCGGTAACCCGACCGTGCCGTCCGGCGCTTGCGTCAGAAAGCTGTAGCTGACGAGGCCCAAGGCGGGCAGGGCGAAAAAAACCGCGAGGAACAGAAGGGAGGGCGTCAGCAGCGCGATTGGGACCAGCCGCCCAAGCGTCAAGCGTTGCCGCTCGGCGCGAGCGGCTGAGGGAGAGGCGGAAGTAGCATGTATCGCGGCCATAAACGGAACGGCGCTCCTGTGACTCCAGAGCCGCGTTCCTCCCTGAAGCAACTGGCCTCAAGTTTCATGCCAGCACAGCCGCGCCTGTGGCCTGTCCGCTACTCGCGCCTGAGCCGGCTTTCGTCTAAAGCGAGGATCGACACGTTGCAGACGTGCAGAGGTTCCCGTCTCTGCTGTTGCTCAGCTGGTCGCAGCGCCGGAATTCGTGTTTAACGACGCCGTAGAATGATGGATTTTCCCCGCAATCGATCGCGAGGCGGCCCATGTCCACGACATGGAAAAAAATCATGCTCGCGCTGCGGCAGCGCAATGACCGGCCTCGAACAACTCGCAGGTCTCGTCGTCGACGCGGTCTTCAACACCGATCCTGCGGAATTTGATGCGATCGCCGCCGCGGTCGACCGGTTCAAGACCGAGGATCAGGGATCCTATTTGGCGCTGATGAACGGCGGGTGCCCGGAATTCGCGACGCTCTTCGGCCCAATCGAGCGGGCCGCGACCGGTCCATATAACTAAGGCCGATCTCTTCGCCGCAAACTGCCGCGCGCCGAAATGACCCAAGGGTCTAAGTTATTCCGGCGGTTGTTATATGGTTGCCGCATCCTTGGCTGCCGCCTCGACGATGCAGGTAAGGCTTTGAAAATTGGCGCGCCCGAGAGGAGTCGAACCCCTAACCTCCTGATCCGTAGTCAGGCGCTCTATCCAGTTGAGCTACGGGCGCGTACCCGGCCGCGAGGCGGCCGTGAGGGCGGCAACAACTACTCTACCGAAGGGCAGGAAGGCAAGATCGAACGGCGGCCCGAGGCCCTTAATGTCCGCGATAGGGTTTGACTTGTCGCGCGGTCGGGCCTAATGCCGCCCGCTCTGGCGAAATGGATGACATGGCGAGTTTGGAGATTGCCGAGGCCCGCGCGGCCGAGCCGGTTGCGGCCGCAGACGATCCTGCGGCACGCCCGGTGGTGACGCTGCAGGCGGGTGAGCATCGCCGCGCCGAGGGCGGCCACCCGTGGATCTATTCGAACGAGGTGGAGATGGATGCCGCGGTGCGGGCAATCGCGCCGGGCACTCTCGTCACCGTGAAGCGCGCCGACAGCCGCCCGCTCGGCGTCGCGATGTTCAACCCGCATACGCTGCTGGCTGGGCGCCTGCTCGACCGCGACGCTGCCAGGCCGATCGGCCGGCGCTTTCTGATGCGCCGGCTGGAGCGCGCGCTCAAGCTGCGCGAGCGGCTCTACCGGGCGCCGTATTACCGGCTCGTCCATGCCGAGGCCGATGGCCTGCCCGGTCTCGTGGTCGATCGGTTCGGCCCGGTGCTGGTCGTGCAGGAAAACGCCGCCGGGATCGAGCTTCTGGAGCCGGTCATCGTCGAGGCGCTGAGCGCGCTCCTTTCGCCCGATGCGATCGTGCTGCGCAACGACAGCCCGGCGCGCGGGCTCGAGGGCCTGACGCAAGAGGTTCGCGTCGCCGCCGGCACAGTCGACGGGCCCGTGACGGTCGAGGAAGACGGAGCGGTGTTCCTCGCCGATGTCCTCGCCGGGCAGAAGACCGGTTGGTTCTTTGATCAGCGCGACAACCGCGCCTTTGTCGCCGGGCTCGCCGCCGGAGCGCGGGTGCTCGACCTTTATTGCTATTCGGGCGGGTTCGCGGTCGCGGCGGCGCGCGCCGGCGCGGCCGCGGTCACCGGCATTGACCGGTCCGAGGCGGCGCTCACCCTCGCCGGGGCAGCGGCGGCGCGCAACGATGTCGCCGCGCTCTGCGATTTCCGCCGCGCCGAGGTCTTTGCCGAGGCCGCCGCGCTTGCCTCAGCCGGCGAGCGGTTTGACATCGTGATCGCCGATCCGCCCGCCTTCGCGCGCTCGCGGCGCGATGTGCCGGCGGCGTTGCGCGGCTACCGCAAGCTCGCCCGGCTCGCGATGCAGCTCACCGCGCCGGGCGGGTTCGTCTTTCTTGCCTCGTGCTCGCACAATGTCGCCGCCGCCGATTTCGCCGAGGCGGCGCGGCGCGGCCTGGCCGATGCCGGGCGCACCGGCCGCATCCTGCGCGAGGCCGGGGCCGGGCCTGACCACCCGATCCACCCGGCGCTGCCGGAAAGCGCCTATCTCAAGTCGCTGGTTCTTTCACTCGACTGACCGTCTTCGCTGCGGCCGTCGACGCGGGCATCGTGATGCGAAAGATGGTACCGGCGCCGGTGGAAGCGACCAGCACCAGATCGCCACCGTGCAGCCGCATCAATTCGCGCGCGATCGCGAGGCCGAGACCGCTGCCGCCGGGCCGGGCCGACGCGGCGAACGGCCGGAACAGGTTTTCCCGCGCCCGGGGCGGCAGGCCGGGCCCGTCATCGGCGATATCGATGACGATTGTGCCGCCATCCCGGCCCGCGCTGATGCGCAGGCAGTGCGCCCCGGCCTCGACCGCGTTGCGCGCCAGGTTCGACAGCACGCGGTAGATCTGGTCGCGGTCGGCCTTGACCGCGAGGTCGGCCGGCACATCGAGATCGATCGCGAAACCGTTTTCGGGGAGCGCCAGGCCCGGCCCGAGATCTTCGAGCAAGGGCTGCAGCCTGAAACGGCTCGGCGCGAACGGCGGCGCCCCCTCGCGCGAAAAGTCGAGGGTGCGGCTGCATAGCGCGATCGCACGATCGATCGCATCGATGAGGCGCGGCGCGACCTTCTTAACCTCGGGCGCCGCGCTGGTCGTCAGGCCGTCGGTGACGAGCCGCGCGGTCGCCAGGATGTTGCGCAGATCATGGTTGATCTTGGTGACCGCGGTGCCGAGCGCGGCGAGCCGGGCGCGCTGACCCAGCGCGTGGCGCACGGTTTCCTGCATCGCGGCCAGCTCTTTCTCGGCCTGGCCGATCTCATCCCGCCCGCCGCGCGGTACGATAACTCGCGACGCATCCTCCGGATCGTGGCTGAACGAGGCCATGCTCGCGGTGATCCGCCGCATCGGCCGCACCAGGAGCCAGCGCAGGCTCAGATAGACGAGCACGGCGGCGAGCAGCGAGATCGTGATCGACAGCTGGAAGATGCGGCCGCCGAACTGCCACATCGCCTCGCGCAGCGGTGCTTCGTCGAGCAGGATTTCGACCTTGGTGTCGGGCTCGAACGGCGACGCGCCGAAGATTTGGATGACCCGGTTGCCGCTGCTGAACAGCGTCTGGAACGAGCGCTGGATCATGATCGGCACGCTGCCGGCGCCAAAGTTGATCGTAACATCCGGCTGCGGCGGCGCCGGCCCGTCGAGCATCCGCACCAGCATGCCCCCCGGGCGATGCAGGGCGACCTCGTGCACGCCGGCCTCGGCCAGCAGCTCATCGGTCAGCGCCTGGTCGAGCTTGCCGGTCGGGCTGGCGAGCAGCGCCAGGGTCGCGATGTGCGCCGCGGCCATGTGATCCTCGAAATAGGTCATGCGATAGCGTGCGACCGAGGGCACGAAGATCAACACCTCGCCGAGCATCACGAAAAAGATCGTCAGCACCAGGAGGCGTGCGGACAGGCTGCGGATCAACATCGCTTTCGCTCCCTCAGCCGAAATGCGCGAGCAGGCGGACCAGCCGCCTGGTGCGCGAGGAGAACAGGATCGGGGTGTAGAAGCTGCCGGCGGCACGCTTGCCGGCCTCGCCGCGGGTCGGGTATGGCACGACGAGATTAGCGAGCGCGCCGATCTTGAGCCGCCGCGAAATCGCCAGCGCCCAGGCCATGATCTGGTCGCCTGCGTCGGCGCCAAGGATCGCCGCGCCGAGGATGCGACCATTGGCGAGGGTCACGATTTTGACCATGCCGGCGGTATCGCGCTCGGTGTGGGCGCGGTCGTTGTCGGCGAAATTCCACCGCAGCACCCGGATCTTGTCGCCATGCGCGTCGCGCGCGGCCGCTTCGCCCATCCCCACCTGGGCCAGCTCCGGGTCGCTATAGGTCACCCACGGCAGCGCCCGGTAATCGACATGCGCCGGCAGCCGGAATAGCGCGTTCCGGATCACGATCCCGGCGTGATAGAGCGCGACATGGGTGAATTGCGGTCCGCCGGCGACGTCGCCGATCGCGAAGACGCGGCGATTGCTGGTGCGCAGGCGTGCGTCCACGGTGATGCCGTGCACGGTCGCGTCGATCCCGGCGGCGGCAAGGTCAAGCCCTTCGGTATTGGGATGTCGCCCCGCCGCGATCAGCAGATGCGAGCCGGCGATGCCCTGGCCGTTCGCCAGCCGCACGACGATGTCGGCGCCATCGCGCCCGACGGACGCGATCGGCGACAAGGCGTGAAGCACGATCCCTTCATCCGCCAAGCGCTCGGCCAACAGCGCGACCAGTTCCGGGTCGTCGCGCGGCAGGATCGGGCCGGCGTCGATCACCGTGACCGCGGCGCCGAGCCGGCGGTGCGCCTGCGCCAGCTCGATCCCGACCGCGCCGCCGCCGATCACGATCAGATGAAGCGGCGGCTGACGATTGGCGAAGATCGTCTCGTTGGTGAAATAAGGAAGCTCGCCGAGGCCCGCAATCTCTGGCACTGCCGGACGCGATCCCGTGGCGACGACAAATCGCCGCGCGGCGATTTCATGGTCTCCCGCCCGTGCCCGGCGCGGGTCGATAAACTTCGCGTCGAACCGCAAGACCATAACCCCAAGCCCTTCGAAACGCTCGACCGAGTCTTGGGGGGCGAGGCGCGCGATAACTCGGTCGACGCTGTCACCGACCGCCGCGAAATCGATCACCGGCGACGCGTAGCCGATGCCCAATTCCGCGCCGCGTCGCCACTGATGCGCGAGCTTTGCCGCCGCCAGCAGCGATTTCGACGGCACGCAGCCGACATTGAGGCAGTCGCCGCCCATCGCGCCGCGCTCGACGAGGACGACGCTCGCCCCCATCTGCGCCGCACCGGCGGCGACGGCGAGCCCGCCGGCGCCGCCGCCGATCACGCACAGATCGGGCGCAATCGTCTTCATTGGGCCGGCTCGTGGCTTCGCCCACGCCAGCGCTTGTAGACCACCGGCAGCAAGGCCAGCGCGGCGAGGCCGATGATCGGCAGCAGGATGTTCGGGCGAAAGATCATGTAGCGGTCGGGATGCTGCCCGCTCTCGATCAGCGTGCCGACGCCGTTGCCGAGGCTGGCATAGACCAGAGCGCCGGGGATCATGCCGCAAAACGTCGCCGCTACGTAGGTGGCGAGCCGCAACCCGGCGACCCCGGCGATCAGGTTGACCAGCCAGAAGGGAACGAGCGGCACCAGCCGCAGGCAGAACAGGTAGCTGAACGCGTCCTCGCGGAAACCGGCCTCGAGGCGTTCGGCGCGCGCGCCAATCCGGGCGGCGAGCCCATAAAGACCGTTGCGCGCGGCGAGAAACACCGCGGTGGCTCCGAGGGTTGCGGCGGTGAGCGCGTAGAGCGCGCCGAGCCACGGCCCGAAGAGCAATCCGCCGGCGAGGGTCATCAGCATCGCGCCCGGCACCGACATCGCGGTCAGCGCGGCATAGATCAGGATGTATCCGAGCGCGGCGAGGGCACCGCTCGTTGCCACCAGACTCTCCAGGAACTCGCGGTGCTCGGCCAGCGTGGCGAAGGTCAAGTATCTGCGACCGCCGCACAACACGAACGCGACGCCGGCCAGGATCAACAGGCCAAGCGGGATCAGGCGGCGGAGGGCAAATCGGCGCAAGCGGTTATCGGCCATCGCGGCATTGTGCGGGCGAACCCTGCGGGATTGCCACTTTTTGCGTCCGGACCCGGCTCACCTTCGCGTGACAGCGTTGTGGCGCTCAGTGCGACAACCCGAAGCGGATCGTCACCGACACCTCGATCTCGGGCTCGGCCATGCTCGGCGGGAAGGGCGGCAGGCTCGCGCCCCGCATCATGCTGTCGATCGCGGCGTCGAGGTCGGCAAAGCCGGTGCTGCTGACCACCGAGTAGTTGAGTACCCGGCCCATGCGGTCGACCCGGAATCGCAGCACCGCGCGGCCTTCCTCGCCGCGCTGACGCGCTTCCTCCGGGTAGTGTTTATGGGATTCGAGCCAGCTGCTTAGCAGCGAGCGGTAGTCGGAGGTGATGACCGGCGCCGCGGGAGCCGGCGGGAGCGAGGCGACCTGCGGCGCCGGCGCGGCGACGGGTGCCGGTGTCGGGGCAGGCAGCGGTAGCGGCATTTCGGGCTGGCGTTCGACGACCGGCTGCGGCGGCCTTGGGCGCGGCTTGACCACCGGCTTTGGCGGCGGGGGTGGCGGAACCTCGGCCTGCGTCGCGGGTGGAGGCTGCTCGATCACGGGCGGAGGTGGGGGCGGCGGTTCCTCGACAACCGGCTGTGGCGGCGGGGGTGGCGGCGGCGCGGGCGGCGCAGGCGGCTGGACTGGCGGGGGCGGCGCAAACACGACATCGACGGCGTTGGTCAAGTCGAGCTTGGGCCGCGACGGCATCGCCGGCGGCAACAGCAGCAGGAGGCCAATGATCGCGGCGTGACCGGCGGCGGAAATCGGCAGCGAGCCCTTCACGGGCGCGTCTCCGATGCCGGTCCCGGTAAGCTCGCGGTGGCACGCAACAACTCAGAACTCCTTGGTGATGCTCGCGAACACCGAGCGTCTCGGGCCGTATTGATTGGCAAAGACGCCCACCCCGGTTTGGCTGCGCAGCAGATAAATCTCATCGAGCAAGTTGACAACACTAAGGCGCAAGGTGATCGGCCCGCCTGGCGCCTCCGCGAAGCGGTGCGAGACCGACAAATTGACCTGCTCGTAAGAGGGGACGGTCTCGCCATTGTACTCGAGATTGTTGGCCGGTTGGCTGCGCAGACCCGACCCAGCGACGATATCGACGGCGTATCGCGTGCCGAACCAAGTGTACGCAACGCCGCCTGACGCGGTGTAGAGTTGGCTGTGATCGGTGTTGACCATCATGCTATCGGCCGAGAGTAGCTGCTCCTCGGTGAAATTGAACTGCGCCGAGTCGATGCCCTTCGCCTTCTGCTTAGCGATCGCCAGGTTGCCGTAGAAGACAAAATTTCCGAGCGTGTAGTTGGTGGTCAGCTCGATGCCCTGATTGAGCCCGATCCGGTAGTTGAACGGGGTCAGGACGACCGGCGCGCCGAACTGGCTTTCGTCGAGCAGATTGCGCGAGAATTTCAGATAACCGTCGATCCCGGCCTTGAAGCCGGTGAACAGCTCCTGGGTCGCCCCGATATCGACATAATGGGCGGTCTCGTTCTTCATCGGCGAGTTCGTCGTGGTTGGAGGCGCCCCGCTGGTATTGGCGAAGAGGGCGATGTCCTGGGCTCGAACGAGTTCCTGCGGCGGCGAGGTAAAGTAGGTGGCATAGCCGGCATGAACGGTTGTTGTCGGCGTCGCCTGCCACACCGTGTTGAGACGCGGGCTGATCTCGCTACCCTCGGTAAAGCCGTCGACGATGTCGTAGCGCGCACCGTAATTGACGGTGAGGCTGTCGAGAGCCTTCCATTCGTCCTGCAGATAGGCGCTGTAGGTAAAGCTCGTCTTCTCGCTGCTCGAAGCGATGTTGGTGGTCGTCGTCGCGAAGATCGGATTGCCGAATGCGTCGGTGCCTGTCTGGGCGAGCACGTCGGAATTGGTGTTCGCCGTAACGTGCTCGCCGTTGATCAGGATGCCGGCGCGCAGCGTGTGGTCTGGCGTCAGCCGATAGGCGCCCTCGGCCTGAAGATCATTGGCCCAGTTCGTCCGCTGAGCCTCCTGGCCGATGCCGTTGAACGCGAGGTCGCCCAGCAGATCGGGGTGGTAATGCAAGAGGCTGTATTTCGAGATCGCCGAAATCTGGAAATCCAGCGGCCCCTCCGAATGCAGATACGAGACGGCGCTGAACTGGCTGCTTTCGGTCTGATGCTCCGTCAGGTCGGCGGAGTTGAATGACGTGATCGGCGTGCCGTTAATCGCGCTGATTCCGGGTAATGTCGGCTGACCCGGGTTGTTCGGGATCTGGAACTGCGAGTTGAACTCGCCGAGCATGACGCTGACCTTGTTGTTCGCGTCGATGATCTTGTCGAGATAGGCGAAATCGTGCGTCTGCTCGCTTTGGTCGTGGATTTGATTGTACTTCCCAGTGACCCCATTGACGCCGTGGTCGGTGTCTAGATAGTCGCCCGAGAAGTAGTAATTGTACCCGTCGACCGACCCGCCGTATTCGAGGCTGGGGTTGATCGTACCGTAGCTGCCGCCGAACATCGTGACCGAGCCGCCCGGCGTGAACAGGCCGCTCTTGCTCTGAATGTCGACGATGCCGGCGGTGCGCAGCCCATATTCCGCCGGCAGGGCGCCGGTGATCAGCTGCACCGAATCGACAAAGCGAGTGCTCAGATCGTTGCCGAAAAAGCTCACCCCGTCCGGGATGATCACGCCGTCGATGCGGTACTGCACGTTCAGGTGCTCGTCGCGGATGTGGAGCCCGCCATTGGCCGCGTTGTCCTGGTCGACGCCGGGCATTTGCAGGATGGCGTCGTCGAGCGGCGTATTTTGGGCGTTGGGCAGGTCCTGGATCGCGCCGCTGTCCAGCGTGTAGGTCGAGGCGCCAATCCTGGGTTCGATGTTCATCCGCGCCGCATTGAGCGCCTTGGCGATTACATCGATTTCGAGCGAGGTGCCTGGCACCAGATCAGGCTCGGATGCGGGCCGCGGTGTAGTGGGCGCAGGCGGCGCCTGGGCGACCTGCAGCGGCCAGGCCGTATCGCCGCCAAAAGCTGCGGTCGGTAGAAGGCAGAGACCGGCGATGGGCACGCCGGCACCGCGGGCGAGCGCGGCAATGCCGCGTCGGCCCGCACGATAGGGGCTTTGCAAGGAACACCTCGTCTGGAAGCTGCGCCGCGGCGATGCCCCGGCTCGGATCAGTCAGTCGAAAGCAGCGTCAGACGAGAGGCGGAGCCCGTGCGCGGAAGGCGAGGGCGAGGGCGCGAGCGACAAAAGCGGGGTCGGCCGCGCGCGATGCCACTGCCGCCAGCCCCGGCAGCGGCGTAACGATGGCGTTGCTCGAAGCCGCGGTCTGGTGGTGCAGTACCTGACAGATCTCGCAACCGTCTTCGTCGTCTACCGGATGCGTCGCGGGGGTGCTGTTGTGGATGACCGCTTGCTGCTTCTGGCTGCCGGACACCAGGTCGTGGTGGTGCCAGCCGAACAGGATCGCCTGGAACAGGATCGCGAAGACGCCAAGACGCGCGGTGATGCGCGACCACTTTCGGTCGCCATCGATCGGTCGGGGCAGTCCGCGCACCATCGAGCGAGAATTACGGCGCAGCGCCGAAACCGCAAGTGGTTTAGCGATCACATCACCATCGCCTCGATCGCCGGCGGCCAGGTGCCCAACACCGACACGACGGCGAGGACCGCGAGGCCGAGCGCCTGCTCGACGACGACCGAGCGAAACAGCGCGCGCAGGGGGATCGCAGCGGTCGTGGCGTCGCGCAGGCGCGGCATCAGGCGGAAACGGTTGACCAGCGCCACCGTGACCATCGCCGCGAACAGCGCGATCTTTGCGCCCAGCAGCCTTCCATAGGGGGTCATCGCCAATGCGTGAAAGCTGTCGACCAGCATGATGCTGTTGACCTTACCGGTCAGAGCGATCAGCGCCACCGCGACGTAGCCCATTTGTGAGAAATGCGGCAGCGCGAGGCGGGCGAGCGGGACGTAGGCTTCGCCGCCCGGCCGCGCGGCCCGCCGCAGCAGCATGCCGAGTGGCGCCAGTCCGCCGAGCCAGATGCCGGCTGCGGTCAGATGCACCATCTGATTGATCTCGTGGATCGGCCCGCCGCCCATGTCCAGCGCCGCGTGCCCGGTCCAGCCGAGGCTCGCCAGCATCAGCAACGCCGCCAGGGTCGAGGCGCTGACCTGCCAGCGTCCGACCGGCATCACGCACAGCGCCAGCAATGCGACTGCAAACCCGAGATGCCAGCACCACAAGTGTCCGAACTCGGTGGCGAACAGCAAGGCATGCCAGATCGCCGGGTCGCGGATGGCGGCGTCAGAGCCGGCCATCTCCACGGCGACGAACGGGATCATCGCCAGCGCTGTGAGCAGCGCCAGCGCCGCGCAAAGCGCTGTCATCCGCACCAGCGGCGCGTCGAGCGCGGTGCGGGCCGGCGCGTGGGCCGACGCCGGATCGCCGGCGAAGGCGTAAAGCCGGAACGCGCCGATCCCGAACCCCGCCATCGCCGCGGCGAAATGAATAAAGCGGATCGCGACCCACGCCTCATGCATGAGGGCCGCTCACGGCTGGATATCGAAGCTGAAGCTGCCCTCGGAGCGATGCGTATCGACCGAAACGACATGCCACCTGACCTTGTAGTGCCCCGGCGCCAGCGGCGGCAGCTTAAGCACCAGCTCCATCGGGTTTTGCGGATCGATCGCCGCGACGCCGGTGGCGATCGCCCGACCGTCGGCGCCGCTGAGTTCCGCGCCGGAGAACGCGGGCTCGATCGCCTGGGTATAGAACATCTGCACTTCCCTCGGCGCCGCGGACACGGTCGTGCCGACCGCCGGCACGGCATGGTCGAGAAAGGCGTGGGCGAAGGCCGCGGCGGCCGGAAACCCAGCCGCCAGCAGCGCGAACAGCATGGTGATGCGCTTCATGATCAGTCTCCGAACAGCGGGCGCCCGAACGAATTCGGGAAGATGTCGTCGAGATAGAAGTGGAGCTGGACCAGGCCGCCATAGCCATTGCCGGTCTGGCGGGTCGCCGGGATGATCGCCTCGACGCCGATCTGTACGTATGACCCGGACCAGATGACTCCCGGTTGGATCGTGCCGATCGTCCGCCCGCTCTCGCCGCGATTGAGCGCGGTCGAATACGACACTTCGACCAGCGGGATCATCTGCTTGAACGCGCCGGTCAGCCCGACATCCCTCACGTTCTGTTCGAGGTAGGGAAGGCTGTATTCGAACGCGAAGCCGTAGTTGAAATTGTTCGGGTTCGGGTTGCCGGCGCTTTCCGTCTTGGTCGGGAAATCAAAGCTGAGATTGCCGGTGATCGCGAACGGCCGGATCCACGGCATGCTGTCCGGCAGATCGCCGAAGCCTTTGCCGAAATCGAGCAGCGGCGACAGGGTCGTGAAATCGTCGGCTCCGAGCGCCTGCACGCGGCCGGTATGAGCCCAGCTCGAATGGAGCCCGAGCATCGCGGTCGCTTCGTGCGGCGTGTCCTTGAAGAACTGGTAGTCGAGCTCGGTGTTGAGGGTGCCGAGCCCGGTCACCGACGGGAAGCCCTTCGGCTGCAGGTGCTCCCACTGATCAGAGATCGTGATGCCGATATCCGGCGTCAGGCGCTTCGAGATATCGGTTTCGAGGTCGATTTCCTTGGAGCCGTCCGGGCCCGGCGGATTGACGGTGAAGGTCGGCAGCGACATCTCGTCGGCGACGAACGGGTCGTCGGTCAGGATGGTCGCCGGAAAAAACCGTTCGCCAACAAAGCCGTGGGCGCGGGCGAACGACGGCGCGAATGAAATGATGAGCAGCGCTGCCACTGCTGCAATGCGCGTGACATGCATGGGGCATCCCCAGGCCGGAGAAACAAAGACGCGTCCGCGTGCCGGCTGGCCGGATGCGGGCGTCGGCTAGGCGTGTCTCAGGCTAGGGTCGGCGGAGCGCGGGCGTTGACCGGGCCGCGTCGGGGGCCGGGGGTAAAGGCCGCCATGCCGGGCTCGGCGGCGGCGACATGGGTAAAGGTGACCGGCTGCGCCGGCAGCATCGCCACCGGCTGCACGCCCGGCAGTTGATGCCACAAACAACAAAAGCCGAGATGCTGGTGCGCCGGCGCGGCGGGCGTGTTCTCGGCCGGGCGCGCCGGCTGGGCCGCCCCGCTTTCGGCCGCCAGGCACAGAGCGTGCCCGCCGAACGCATCGGTCGGATCGGCCGTGGCAGCGACGAGCAACAGGCCGAGGCTCGCCAGCACCAGCTGGAAGCCGACCCCGAGTCCGGTGAGCAATGCTCCCAGGCGCCGCCAGGGTTTGTTGCGCAAACCGATCATGCCGCCGGGGAGATTAGCGCGGTCAGCGATCGCGGCCGAACACATTCTGTTGATTTATTCGCGCCCCGGCAGCGGTGCGGCCTTGGCGGCGATACGCAGCGCCAGCCGCCCACCTTCGACCGCCTGCCACACCGCCAGCACCGGCAGCCCGATCGTCAAATCCCGCGCGCGTTTCAGGAACGACAGCGCCAGCGCCATCTCCGGGCTGAGCCCGAATGCGGTGCCGAGCAGGATGTAAGCGCCTTCCTGGACGCCGACCGCGTTGGGCACGACAAAGGCGACGGTGCGCATCGCGTAGACCAGGCTCTCGATCGTGAGCGCGCTGCCGAACGCGATCGGGTAGCCGGCGAACCACAGCGCGACCCAGACCTCCGAGGCGCTGGCGACCCAGCACAGAAAATGCAGCAGCAGGCTGGCCCAGACGCCGCCGTGATGCCGATAGATCGCATCGAGCGCCTCATGCAGCGTCGCCGCGCCGGCCGCGGTCTTCTCGGCCCAGCCGCGGCCGAGAATGCTCGCGATCCGGTGCACGTTCCTCACCCCGTGCCGCTGCACGATGACAAATACGGCGGCGAGACCGCAGGCGATTGCGAGCCCGGTCGCGACAATCCATGGCGGGATCGTTTCCGCATGCAGATGCACGAGCCAGGCAAGCCCGAGCGCGACATAGGCGAGCTGCCCGACGAATTCGAGCGTGACATCGACGATCGTGCTGGCCGCGCCGCGCGTCGCCGGCACGCCGCACAGCGCGATGGCGCGAGTCCCGAGCACATAGCCGCCGACCTGCGACAGCGGCAGCACCTCCGAGCCCGCGTCGCGCACAAACCGTCCCCAGATCGCGACCCACGGTCTTGTGCCCGGCAACAGCGCGTACCAGGCGAGCCCCATCACCGCGATCAGCGCGGTGTGGATCAGGCAGACCGCGACGAAGCCAAGCGCGCCGATAGCGACCAGCGAATGGAGCACCGCGGCGGCGCCCAATCGCCAGACCAGCGCCACCATCGCCGAGATCCCGGCGATGACGGCCAGGACCGGGAAAAATCTCATGCGGCTTGCGGCCGCGGCGTGCGCATGAAGCGGCGCGCGAAGCGGACAAGGCGCGGTATCGCCATCGGCCGCAGCAGCCGCTTGTCGTAACCGGCCATGCGCCGGTCGTTTTCGGCGAGGCAGATGTCGATCAGGCTTGCCAGCGGCAAATCGACATCCGCGACCGCCCTGCTCCCGGTTACGGTGAAATTGTTGTCGTGCGGCGTCTCGTCCTTGCCGGCGCCGATGCCACGGGCAAAGCCGATCCGTTCGCGCACGAGCCGCATCCACACCGCGGCCATCCGCGCCCACCACCACGGCTTCTGCCACCAGGGCAGGTTGCGGTAGTGCCACGCCGCCCAATTGACGAAAAAGAGGATGTGCCGCGCCTCTTCCTGGATCACCGGCTCGAAGGTCTCGACCAGCTCGGGCGGGAGGAATTCGGACTGTTTGGCGACCGCGAACAGGCCGAAGGCGAAAAAACTGTCGATGCACTCGCTGAAGCCGAGGGTCATCCACGCCCATTCCGGGTGCCGCGGCGGCAGGTATTGCGGCTCAGGCTCGAGCGCGATGCCGTACGCCGCGACCAGCTTTCCAAGCACCTCCTTGTGGCGGCCTTCCTCGAACGCGTCGAGGGTGATGGCTTGCCGCAGCAGCGGGTCGCCGCGAGAGTCCGCATAAGTCAGCGCGCGAATTTTGGCCTTGCCCTCGGTCTGCACCGCGATGTCCCAGATCGGCAGCCCGGTCAGCCGGTTGCGCGCCGCGTCGTCGAGCTTCGGCCAGTCGATCACCGCGGGTCTATAGGGGTTGTGCGTGTCGAGCAGCATCCGGCAGAACGCAATCTTGTGCTCGTCGCTGCCCGGCCGGATCGCGCCGTTCGACGGCGCCGACCAGTGACGAAAATTGACATCAGCCGCGTCGAGCGTCGCTTGATCGGTCAAAACCCTCTCTCCTCGAGTGTCCGCTTCCGGGCCGTCGTTGACTTGGCCCGGTCGCTCTCGTATACAGCGCCCTCCGCCAAAACCAGGCAGTTTCCGTCGGAGCCGGTGCCGTGAAGCGCACTTACCAGCCCAGCAAGCTCATTCGCAAGCGCCGGCATGGCTTCCGTGCGCGAATGGCCACTCCAGGCGGTCGGCGGGTGTTGGCCGCGCGCCGCGCGAAGGGCCGCAAACGCCTGTCAGCCTGAGCCCGCCCGCGGCATCGCCGGTTGCGCCACGCCGCCGAGCGAACTGTCCGGGCCTCGATATGACGGCTCGCCTCGTGCGGCTCAAGACCCGCGCCGATTTTCTCCGCGTCGCCGCCACTCGCGCGCGGGCGGTGCGGCCGGGGCTGATCCTGCAGGCAGCGCCGCAACCCGGATCGGGCGATGCCGCGGCCCGGCTGCGGGTCGGGTATACCGCCAGCCGGCGGGTCGGCAATGCGGTCGCGCGCAATCGGGCGAAGCGGCGGCTCCGCGCCGCAGCGGCATCGCTGCTGCCGCGTCATGGGACAGACGGCATGGATTATGTGTTGATCGCGCGCGCCGGCACCGGAACCCGGCCCTACCCCGAGCTGCTCGCCGATCTCGAAGGCGCGCTGCGCCAGGTGGCTCGACCGCGCCGTGCCGGGGAGGGCTGAGATGACGATCGGCGGCGCCGCCGCGACTGGTATCGGTGTCGTCCTGCGCGTCGTGATTCGCGGCTGGCAGCTACTCGCCACCCCACTGCTGCCGCCCGCCTGCCGCTACGTGCCGAGCTGCTCGCATTATGCCGATGAGGCGATCGCGCGGCACGGTGCGCGGCGCGGCGCGGCGCTCGCGCTGCGCCGCCTGTGCCGCTGTCACCCATGGGGCGGCAGCGGCTATGATCCGGTGCCCGACAGTCCGCGTCTAGACGGCCCCGCGCGATGATGGATCAGAAAAACCTGCTCGTCGCGATCGTGCTGTCGGTGGCGATCCTGTTCGGGTTTCAGTACGCCTTCGAGAAGTTCCTGCCGCACGCGCCGCCGCCGGCCAAGACCGCTCCGGCCCAGACCCAGCCAGCACCTGGCGCGACGAACCCGGCGCCCGCCGCCGAGGTGCCGTCGAGCGGCACGGCCCCGGTCGGCGCCGCCAGCGTCGCGGCGGCCGAGAGCCGCGAGGCGGCGATCGCCGATCAGCCGCGGGTCAAGATCGACACACCGCGGCTGCACGGCTCGATCGCGCTCGTCGGCGGGCGGATCGACGATCTGACCCTCGCCAACTATCACGAGACCGTCGACCCGACGAGCCCGGAGGTCGTGCTGCTGTGGCCAACCGGGACGCAGGACCCGTATTTCGCCACGTTCGGCTGGGTCGACACCGGAAACGGCGTCAAGCTGCCCGATGCGCAGACGCGGTGGACCGCGTCGGGCGGCACGCTCGCGCCCGGCCAGCCACTAACACTGACCTGGGACAATGGCGCGGGCCTCGTCTTCACCCGCACCTTCTCGATCGACGAGAACTATATGTTCACGGTCGAGGACGCGGTGAAGAACAGCGGCGGGGAACCGGTCATCCTGACGCCGTACGGCCTGATCAGCCGCACCGGGACGCCGCCGGTCTCGGGCTACTACATCCTCTTCGAAGGGCCGATCGGCTTTCTCGACGGTGGGTTGCAGGAGGTCAAATATGCCTCACTGGCGCCGCAGAAACCGGCGGATTTCGACCATTCGACCGGCGGCTGGCTCGGCTTCACCGACAAATACTGGCTGACCGCGCTGGTGCCGCCGCAAGACGCGGTGATCAACGCCAAGTTCCGCCATGCGGTCGAGGACGGCGTCGACCGCTATCAGGCGGATTACACCGGCGCGCCGTTGAGCGTGCCGGCGAACGGCACCGAAGCGACTTCGACCCGGTTCTTCGCCGGGGCCAAGGAAGTCGGCCTGCTCGATGCCTATGCCGATGCGGGCATCCCGCGCTTCGACCGCTCCATCGACTTCGGCTGGTTCTATTTCCTGACCAAGCCGATCTTCCTGGTCCTGGTGTTCTTCCACAGCCTGCTGGGCAATTTCGGCCTGGCGATCCTGCTGCTGACCTTCCTGATCAAGCTCTGCTTCTTCCCGCTCGCCAACAAATCCTATTCGGCGATGAGCAAGATGAAGCTGTTGCAGCCCGAGGTCGCCAAGGCGCGCGAGAAGTTCCCCGACGACAAGGCGAAGCAGCAGCAGGAGATCATGGCGCTCTACAAGAAGGTCGGCGCCAACCCGCTCGCCGGCTGTCTGCCGATCGTGATCCAGATCCCGGTGTTCTTCTCGCTCTACAAGGTGCTGTTCGTCACGATCGAGATGCGCCACGCGCCGTTCTTCGGCTGGATCCACGATCTGTCGGCGCCCGACCCGACCTCGTTCGCCAATCTGTTCGGGCTCTTGCCATATGACCCCCTGGCCATACCGACGATCGGTCACTTCTTGGCGATCGGCGCCTGGCCGCTGCTGATGGGCGTGACGATGTTCCTGCAGCAGAAATTGAACCCGCAGCCGGTCGATCCGGTGCAGGCGAAGATGTTCATGTTCCTGCCGATCGTCTTCACTTACATGCTGTCGGCGTTCCCGGCCGGACTGGTGATCTATTGGTCGTGGAACAACCTTCTTAGCATCGCGCAGCAATGGACGATCATGCACCGCCAGGGCGCGGCCTGAGCACCTCCGCGGCCGACATCTTTCCGGCGCGCGACATCGATCCCGAGCTTGTCGAGGCGGGGCGCCTGTTGTTCGCCCAGGAATGCCGCTTTGTCGCTGGCGCCGGCAACCCCGGCGCGCTGCCGCCCGAGACCCTGCCCGAGATCGCCTTTATCGGCCGCTCGAATGTCGGCAAGTCGAGTCTCGTCAACGCGCTCTGCGGGCGGCGCATGCTGGCGCGCACCTCGCACACCCCGGGCCGCACGCAGCAGCTGAATTTCTTCGACCTCGGCGGACGGCTGATGCTGGTCGATCTGCCCGGCTATGGTTACGCCGCGGCATCGAAGAGCGCGGTGCGCGAATGGACCGCGTTGATCCGTCATTATCTGGGCGAGCGCGCGAGCCTGCGCCGCGCCTGCCTGTTGATCGACGCGCGCCGCGGCATCACCGAGACTGACCGTCCGACGATGGCGCTGTGCGACGAGGCGGCGCTGTCCTATCAGGTGGTGCTGACCAAGACCGACGCGGTGCGACCCGCCGCGCTCGCCGAAACCGCCGCCGCCGTCGCCAGCGAGCTGAAGCGCCACCGCGCCGCTCATCCCGAGCTCCACCTGACCAGCGCCGAGAAGCGCCACGGTATCGCCGCCCTGCGCGCCAGCCTCGCCGAGTTTGCCGAGGTGGCAAACCCTTATCCCGCAAGATAGAGTGCGCGCGCCATGAACGATGCCATTTTGAAAGCGCCAACCGCCGCCGAGCCGGCGGTGATCGCCGCGGTGCTGGCCGAGGCGGTGCCCTATCTCGGCCGCTATGCAGGCAAGACCGTCGTCGTCAAATACGGCGGCCATGCGATGGGCCCTGGCGGCGAGACCTTTGCCCGCGATGTCGTGCTGCTGCGCCAGGTCGGCATCAACCCGATCGTCGTCCATGGCGGCGGGCCGCAGATCAACCGCATGCTCGACCGGCTCGGCATCAAGAGCCGCTTTGTCAACGGCCTGCGCGTAACCGACGCCGAGACGATGGAAGTGGTCGAGATGGTTCTCGTTGGGACCATCAACAGTCAGATCGTCACGTCGATCAATGCCGAGGGCGGCTGTGCGATCGGCCTCACCGGCGGGGACGGCAATTTCTTGCGCGCGCGCAAATTGACCGGCAACGGCGAACTCGGCTTCGTCGGCGAGCCCGAGCAGATCGATGTCGGCGTGCTGGTCGGGTTCCAGAAGGCCGGGATGATCCCGGTCATCGCGCCGATCGGCGAAGGTGAGGGCGGACAGAGCTTCAACATCAACGCCGACACCGTGGCCGGCGCGGTCGCCGCCGCGGCGAAGGCGGCGCGGTTCCTCCTGCTGACCGACGTTCCCGGCGTGCTCGACGCCGAGAAAAAACTGATCTCAGAGCTGTCCGCTGCCGAGGCGCGCCGGATGATCGCCGACGGCACGATCTCGGGCGGCATGATACCCAAGGTCGAAACCTGCCTCGACGCGGTCGACCACGGCGTCGAGGCTGCGGTCATCCTCGACGGAAGGGTGCCGCACGCGATCCTCCTCGAACTCTTCACCGAGGGCGCGGGCACCCTGATCCGCGGCGGGTGACATGGCCTACACCGTGCGTCGCGAGGGCTGCCCACTGGGCGCGGTCGAGACCTGGGTCTTCGACCTCGACAACACGCTTTATCCGGCGTCAAGCGGCCTCTTCCCGCAAGTCCAGGCGCGGATGAACGAGTACATCTGCGTCCGGCTCGGCGTGACGATGGACGAGGCGAAGGAGCTGCGCGCGCGGTATTTCCGCGAGCACGGCACGACGATGCACGGGCTGATGGCGGTGCACCGCGTTGACCCGCACGAATTCATGGCCTTTGTTCACGATGTCGATCTCGCCTGCGTCCCGGCCAACCCGGCTCTGGCGGTGGCGCTGCAGGCGCTCTCCGGGCGTAAGCTGATCTACACCAACGGATCGGTGCCGCATGCTCAGAACCTGCTCAAGCATCTCGGCATAAGCCATTATTTCGACGACATTTTTGATATCGTCGCTTCGGATTTCGCGCCGAAGCCGGCGATGGCGGCGCTGCGTCTTTTTATCGATCGCTACGGCGTCAGACCGACGGGCGCGCTGATGGTCGAGGACATGGCGAAGAACCTCGCGCCGGCGGCCGAGCTCGGAATGACCACCGCCTGGGTCAAGACCGGGGTCGATTGGGCGGCGATCGCTTCCGACGCCGATCACATCAACTATGTCGTCGACGACCTCGCGGGGTTCCTCGGCGCGGCGGCCGAGCTCGAGCGCGCGGTGAGCCGATGAGCGCCGCCGACACGATGACGCGCAAGTTGACCGTGCGCTTCGCCCCGACCCGGCTCGATATTACCGACGATTCGGCACGGCACGAGGGTCATGCCGGAGCGCGGCCCGGCGGCGAGACGCATTTCTCGGTTGTCATCGTCTCCGCCGCCTTTGCCGGGCTCGGGCGGGTCGCGCGCCAGCGCCTGGTCTACGAAACACTGGCGGCGGAGCTGGCCGGCGGAGTTCACGCGCTCGCGCTGGCCACCTTGGCGCCCGGGGAAGAACGTCCCTTAATACTACCATAATATGTATTAAACAAATGTGATACACGTGATATTTGCAATCGGCTGGCCGGCATATAGACTGGCGCCATGGCATCGGTACCGCCGCGGAGACAACCGCGTCGGCGAGGATCTCCCCCCTCGTCGCTGACGATCCGTAATGTCGTCGTCGCCGGGCATCGCACCAGCGTGCGGCTCGAAGCGGTGATGTGGGATGCGCTACGCGACATCGCCCGCGGCCGCGACATGGCGGTCAACGACCTCGTAACCGAGATCGAGCGCCACCGTGGCGCGCTGAGCCTGACCGCCGCGATCCGCGTCTATATCGTCGATTTCTACCGCACCGCCGCCGGGACCATCGCCGCACCGGCGGTAGGAGCACCGCGGCCGATCTGACCCGTCACGCCGCTTCGGCCAGAAACGCCCGCAAATCCTCGGATTTGGCCTCGCGCATCACATAGGCGTCGCCGATGCGGCGCGGCAGGATCAGCGTGATCTTGCCGTCGCGCACCTTCTTGTCCTTGCCCATATGCGCGAGCAGCGGGTCGGCTCTTCCGGCAAGCCCGATCGCCCCCAGCTCGCTCGGCAGCCCGAGTCGCGCGATGTGGCGCCGCACGCGGGTCGCGTCCTGGCCCGAGGCGATCCCCAGCCGCACCGCGAAATCGAAGGCGAGGACCATGCCGAGCGCGACCGCCTCGCCGTGCAAGAGCGCATCGCCGAACCCGGTCTCGGCTTCAAGCGCATGGCCGAATGTGTGGCCGAAATTGAGCAAGGCGCGGGAATCGCCGGTTTCGCGTTCGTCGCCGGCGACGATCTCGGCCTTCATGCGGCAGCTGGTAAGCACCGCGCGGTTGAGCGCCGCCGGTTCGAGGTCGCAGACTTTGCCGCCCTCGGCGTCGAGCCAGTCGAAGAACCCGGCATCGGCGATCAGCCCGTATTTGACCATCTCGGCATAGCCGGCGAGCAGCTCCCGCCGAGGCAGGCTCGCCAGCGCGGCGGTATCGGCGAGCACCAGGCGCGGCTGGTAGAACGCGCCGAGCAGGTTCTTGCCAGTCGCCGTGTTGATCGCGGTCTTGCCGCCGACCGAGCTGTCGACCTGGGCCAGCAGGGTTGTCGGGATCTGCACGAAATCGATGCCGCGCAGCAAGGTGGCCGCGGCAAAGCCGCAGATGTCGCCAACCACCCCGCCGCCGAGCGCGACCAGCATCGTGCCGCGCTCGATGTTGCAGGCCAGGATGTCGTCGACCAGCCGGCCGAAATGCGCGAGGTCCTTGGTGCCTTCGCCGGGCGGCAGCGCGATCGTCTGGTGGGCGATGCCGGCTTTGTCGAAGCTGTGCCGCAACGGCGCCAGCAGCGATTTGGCGACGGTCTCGTCGGTGACGATCACCCCCTGCCGGCGGCGCATCAGCGGCAGGATGTGCTCGCCGGCATTGGCGATCAGCCCCGGTCCGATCAGGATGTCGTAGGCGCGCTCGCCGAGTTCGACGCGCAGTCGGTCGACCTCGCTCATGCCGCGCACTCGGGCGGCAGCAGGGCCCGCTCGCACTGGGCCAGCGCGGCGATCGCCCGGCCGGCGGTCGCATCCGGCGGCCCCTCGCCGCTGTCGACCGTCACATCGGCCTCGCTATAGATCGGATGGCGCCGGGCGATCAGCTCGGCCAGCACGGCGCGCGGGTCGGGTGTTTTCAGCAGCGGTCGGTTGGTGCGCCGCGACACGCGGGCGAACAGCACGTCGAGCTCGGCGCGCAGCCACACCGACACGCCGCGCTGAGCAATGATCCGGCGCGTCTGCGGATCCATGAACGCGCCGCCGCCGGTCGCCAGCACATGCACCGGCCCCTGCAGCAGCCGCGCGATGACCCGCCGCTCGCCATCACGAAACACCGCCTCGCCGCGATTGGCGAAGATTTCCTCGATGGTTTCGCCGGCCGCCGATTCGATCTCCTCATCCGAATCGAAGAACGGCAGCTCGAGCCGCGCGGCGAGTCGGCGGCCGATCTTGGTCTTGCCGGCTCCCATCAGCCCGACCAGCACGATCGAACGGGCTGGCAGAAAGCCGCGGGTTGCCGCGTGCCGCGATGCCCGGGCCGACTCGGTTTGGACGTCCATATCGCGCCGCCTTCGTCGCGTCCCCGGTTGCGGCTATTTCTCGCCGCGCCAACACCGGGTACTACCATATAACGCGGCGGGATCGTCAATCGCCGCGCCACGGCGCCGGAGCAGGGAAGGCGAGTCGGCCACATGGGAAGGGTGACCCTTGTCCTCGTGCTGGTGGTGATGCTGATGGCGCTCGGCGGCGGGCTGTTCCTGGCTTTTTGGGATTTCCACGTGCCGCGCACCCAGGTCGAGAGAGTCCTGCCCGATGCCCGTTTCCCGAAATAGCGCGGGCGCGACCGTCGCGGCGTCCCCGCGGTTGGAGGCGTTCCTCGAAATGCTCGCGGCCGAGCGCGGCGCGGCGCGGCTGACGCTCGCCGCCTATCGCAACGACCTGATCGATTTGTCGGGGTTTCTCGCCGCGCGCGGCCTCGTGCTCGACGGCGCCGATGCGGCCGCGCTGCACGACTATCTCACCGCCGCGGCGACCCGCCGCTTGGCGCCGCGCACTTTGGCCCGGAGATTGTCGGCGATCCGCCAGTTCTTCCGTTTCCTGTTGACCGATGGGGTGCGTGGCGATGACCCGACCAGCGGGCTCGACGCGCCACGGCTCGGCCGCCCTCTGCCGAAAATTCTGAGCGAGGGCGAGGTCACGCGGTTGATCAAAGCCGCCGCGGCGTGGCCCGACGAGGAGGGGGTGCGGCTGCGCGCGATCCTCGAGCTGCTTTACGCGACGGGGCTACGCATCACTGAGCTGGCGACCCTGCCGCTTGCCGCCGCGCAGCGCGACCCACGCTTCCTGCTGGTGCGCGGCAAGGGCGGCCGCGAACGGGTGGTGCCGCTGAGCGAGCCGTCGCGCCAGGCGCTCATCGCGTATCTCGACTGTCGCAAGCGGTTCCTGCCGGACGGCCGGACGTCGCGCTTTCTGTTCCCGTCGCGCGGCCGCGAGGGCTATCTGACCCGCCAACGCTGCGGACAGTTGCTGAAGGAGCTGGCGCTCGCCGCCGGGCTCGATCCGGCACGCCTGTCGCCGCATGTGCTGCGCCACGCCTTTGCCAGCCACCTGCTCGACCACGGCGCCGATCTGCGCAGCGTGCAGCAGATGCTCGGCCACGCCGATATCGCGACGACGCAAATCTATACCCATGTTCAGGGCGAGCGGCTGCGCCGGCTGGTCGAGACCGCGCACCCGCTGGCAAGGCGGAAGTGAGTCCCTTGGATTCGCGTTGATGCGTCATTTCCTCGATTTCGAACGTCCGATCGCCGAGCTCGAAGGCAAGATCGAGGAATTGCGTCATCTCTCGACCGAGAACGGACTCAACATCGCCGAGGAGGTCGGCCGGCTCGCCGCCCAGGTCGACCGGTTGCTGCGCCAGACCTATTCGCGCCTGACCCCGTGGCAGAAGGTGCTGGTCGCGCGCCACCCGGAGCGGCCGCATTGCCGCGACTACCTGGCCGCGCTGGTCGAGGATTTCACGCCGCTCGCCGGCGACCGCGCCTTTGCCGAGGACGCGGCAGTGCTGGGCGGCATCGCCCGGTTCCGCGGGCGCAGCGCCGTGGTGCTCGGCACCGAAAAGGGCGCGGACACCGAGGACCGGGTGAAGCACAATTTCGGCATGGCGCGACCCGAAGGGTATCGTAAGGCGCGCCGGCTGATGCGCCTGGCTGAGCATTTTCAATTGCCGCTGCTGACTTTTGTGGATACCGCCGGCGCCTATCCCGGCATCGACGCCGAGGCGCGCGGTCAGAGCAAGGCGATCGCCACCGCGATCGAGACCTGTCTCGATATCCGCGTGCCGGTGATCGCGGCGGTGATCGGCGAAGGCGGCTCGGGTGGCGCGATCGCGCTCGCCGCCGGCAATTCAGTGCTGATGCTCGAGCACGCGATCTATTCGGTGATCTCGCCCGAAGGCTGCGCCTCGATCCTGTGGCGGAACGGCGAGAACGCCAAGGACGCCGCTGAAGCGCTGCGTCTGACAGCGCAGGAAATGCTGCATCTCGGGGTCATCGACGGGATTGTCACCGAACCGTTGGGCGGCGCTCACCGCGCGCCGCAGGAGGCGATCGCCAGGCTCGGCGAGGCGATCGAAAGCGCGCTGCGGCCGCTCGCCGGGCTCGACGGGGAGACACTGCGCCGCCAGCGCCGCCAGAAGTTCCTGGCGATGGGAAGTCATCAAAGTCTCTAAAAACTCTGCCAAAAGGCCAAATTCCGCGATGTTGACAGCCCGCTCCTTCAAGCAATCTTAGGAATTGCGCCGTATCGGTGTGCCGTGTTTGCCGAAAGTGCGGTGATGCCTCGAGTCTCGGCCGTCGCAGATTTCCTTCGCTCGCGCGAGGGTAATGGGTGGATTGGAATTCTGCTCTTCGCGGCGGCGCTGTCATTTGCCGGGGTCTTCGGCTTTTACCAGGCGAGCCTCAAATCGTTTGTCGCCGGCAAGGTCGACGAGAAGTTGACCGCGATCCGCCTGGTCGATGCTTTTGTTGGGAGATACGCCAGTTCGCGCGGTAGTCTCCGCGGTAGTCTCGCCGACGACAAGGTGCCCGATGCGGCGCTGTTCCGCGCACAATCCCTGGAGCAGTTCGATAGCACGCCCGGCGTCGGGGCGGTGCTGCGGCTAAACTGGGTCGATCCCGACGGGAGGACGAACGCGACTGGCCCCGCCGACCCAACATTGGCCAATATTGTCGCGCTGTTCGCCGCCAGCTCCGACCCGAAACCGATCTCGCAATTCCCGACGGTCGATGGCGTGGGCGTCTTCCGGACGATTTATCCGGCAATCGCCGACGGCAGGGTCACCGGCGCATTTTCGATCGACGTGCCGGTCGGGCCCTTCCTCGCCGGCCTGAAGCGCGATTGCATCGTCATCGGAACCTTCATCTTCGGGCTGATCGGCGGCGTCGGGCTGTGGATGTCGGTCGGGTACTATCAGCAGAACTTCGAACGTGAAACCGCCCGAGAGCAAGCCGAGGCGGCGAACCACGCGAAATCATCGTTCCTCGCGGCGATGAGCCACGAATTACGCACGCCGTTGAACGCGATCATCGGGTTCTCCGAGATGATGCTGCAGGGGGTGCTCGGCGCTCTCGGCAATGAGCAATACCGCAGCTATGTCGCCGACATCCATGCCAGCGGCTCGCATTTGCTGCAGATCATCAACGACATCCTCGACCTGTCGAAAGCCGAGGCCGGCAAGCTGACGCTCGAAGAGGAAGTGTTCGACGTCCGCGACCCGATCCGCGCGGTCATCCAGTTGACGAGCGTGCGGCTCACCGAAGGCGGGCTGACGCCAAGGGTCGAGATCCCCACCGATCTGCCGCTGCTGCACGCCGACGAGCGCAAGACGATGCAGATGATGCTCAACCTCGTCACCAACGCGATCAAGTTCAGCCGGGAGGGCGGCGAGATCGCGATCCTCTGCCGCGCCGACCCGACGCGGGGCCTCACGTTCACCGTCGCCGATAGCGGCGTCGGCATCGCCGGGGAAGACCTCGGCCGCGTGCTCGAAGCCTTCGAGCAGGTCGACAATTCGCTAAGCCGTCGCCATGAGGGCACCGGACTCGGCCTGCCGCTGGTCAAGGCGATGATGGAGCTGCACGGCGGCGCGCTCGAGTTGAAGAGCACGCTGGGCGTCGGCACCGAGGCGACGATCGTCTTCCCGCCCGACCGGCTGCGCATCCCGCCGCAGGGCCTAGTCGGCGTCGCCGCGCAGGCGGCCTAGCGTCCAGCTATTGGACCGTCACCCCTGAGCCTTTTCCGGGGATCCGCCAAGAACCGGCCCTGACGAAAAAAGAGTGACCCCGCCGAGGCAAAACTCGCTCTAACATCGCTCGCCATAGGGGGAGCGATGGCCCAAAAACCGTTCCGTCTCGAAGAAGCGACGATCGACGAGCTGCATCGCGCGATCCAGGCCGGCGCGACCACCTGCGTCGCGGTCGTCGAGCACTACCTCGCCCGCGTTCGCGCCTATAACGGCGTGGCGAGCCTGCTCGTCACCGAGGACGGCGCGACCGTTCCGGCCGCGACCGGCACGGTGCGCGCCGGCGCGCCGCTGGACTTCCCGACCGAGACGGTCGCGGCGTCGGCGATCTTTCCCGATCTCGATCGCTACCAGGGCCCGCCGCTCGAATTCGGCCGCATGGAGCCGACCGCCTCCGACTCGTCGGTCGAGCAGCAATACGGGATGATCGTCGGCAAGCCAAATTCCGAGCAGCTGAACGCGCTGGCGACGCTCAACATTCGCGGCGAGCGCTCGCTCACCTGCCGCGGCGACTATGATCGCCACCCGTCGGCCGGCCCGCTGCCGCCCGGGGCGCCGCCGGTATGCGACGAGTTCCGCCGGCTGCCCGACGCGCTCGAACGCGCCGCCGAGCTCGACGCGCAATACGGCAGCAACCCCGATCTCGACAAGCTGCCGGTGTACGGCGTCGTGTTTTCGTTCAAGGACCCGTTCGACACCAAGGACATGCGCACCACTGCCGGCGGCGACGCCGCTTACGACATCGATTTCCCGGCGCGCGACCACATCCTCGTCGAGCAGCTGCGCAAGAAGGGCGCGATCATCTTCGCCAAGGCGGTATGCACCGAATATAACGGCCGTGCCGGCAACCCTGGCGGCCGGCACCAGCCAAACAAGGTGCTGCCCTCGGTGCTCGGCTATCAGCGCAGCTCGTGGGCCGGCAACCCGTCCAACCCTTACGACACGACCCGCGCCGCCTCCTTGGGGTCAAGCTCGGGCTCCGGCGTGTCGGTCAGCGCCAATCTGGTGATGTGCAGCCTCGGCGAGGAGACCCGCGCCTCGTGCCGCGGCCCGGCCAACCACAACGCGGTCGCGCTGTTCCTGCCGCACAAGGCGATGCTCGGCTTTGACGGCGGCGCGATCGGCGCCGACATCTATTGCGACCGCACCGGCATCCTCGCCCGCACGCTAGGCGACTGCGCCAAGGTGCTCGACGCGCTGAAGGACCCCGACACCGGCTATTACGACCCGCGCGACGTCTACACGACCGTGCCGCGCTCGTCGGTCCTGCCGAATTACGCCAGCCACGCGACCGGCGCGTCGTCGCTCAAGGGCATGCGCATCGGCATCGTCCGCGAGTCGATGCTGATCCGGCCGGGCGAGATGGCGGTGCGGCCGATCTGCACGGCCGCCGCGAGTGAGATCAAGTCGGTGCTCGGGCAAGAGCTCGGCGCGACCCTCGTCGAATCCGGCGATCCGCTCTGGGAGCGCGACCCGGATATCGAGCAGATGATCCCCGATTTCCGCCGCGCCCTCGCGCGGCTGGTGCCGGTGTTCATGCCCGACCTCTTGTTCCGCCTCGGCCGCGACGGCACTCCGGTGTTCCAGGAATTCGCCGCCGCGATCCGCCGCACCGAATTTATGCCGGGCCAATTCTTTGGCTCGGGAACGATGGCGCCGATTGATTATTGCGTCGCGCTAGCCGAGGGCCAGATTGAACCGCCACGCAACCTCGACATCGCCACGATCCAGGATCAGGAGCTGGCGATGAGCTTCCGCTTCCACATCCCGCAATATCTCGGCCGCCGCGCCGCCGATTGGCGGGCGCGCGGTTTCTCCGAGACGCTCGACGATTTCGCCGCGCTCAACCGGCGCTCGAAATTCTGGGGCGATGACGGCCGCGCCGCGTTCCGCAACTGGGAGGAGGTCGAGGACCCGCGCAATAAGCTCGGCGGCCGCCAAGGGATCGACGAGCGTATCATGCTGCGCGAGCTGTTGCGCCGGCTCGACATGATGGTGCTCCTGGAAAACCGGCTCGATGCGCTGGTGCGCCTGCACACGCCGCTGCCGCCGGCCAAGATCGGCGGTGCGCACGACCCGCTCGGCGGCCCGAATAATCTTCGACCTGAAGCGATGTATGGACCGAACGCCGGGCTGACCGAGATGCTTGTCCCGGCCGGTTACGTGACGACAGTCTACGACCCGGTGTTCAAGCTCAGCGTCGACAGCACGCGCTACGTCTCGTCCCCGGCCGCGGCGCCGACGATCCTGCCCGAGCCCGGCCTGCCATTCTCGCTGGTGTTTCGCGCCGAGCCCGGCCGCGAAGATGTCGTGCTGAAAATCGCCACCGCCTACGAAGCCGCCTCGCGCCGCCGTATCCCCCCGCCGGCCTTCGGGCCGCTCTGACGAAAGGACCCGAAACCATGCCCTACATCCGCCCAACCGTTTCGTTGCCGCCGGCAACCCCGCCGCTGCTCGCGCCGCAGCCGCCGCTCGCGCCGCTGACCCCGCCGGTCCATGTCGTCGATCTGATGACCGAGGAGGGATCGGCCGTCTTCGGCGCGACGTGGCGGGCGATCGAGGCGAAGATCATCGAGTGCCCGGCGCTCAGCGACTCGCGGCCCGAATACAAGACGACCTACGACATCGAGCCGCATGCCGAGGTGGTCGGTTTCAACGATTCAGCCTGGGAATTGGTCGATCCGACCGATCTCGGCGGGCGGCGCGGCGGCGGTCTCCTGTCGTTCTTCTGGTTCCGCGCCACCCTGACGATCCCGCCCGAAGCCGCGGCCTTCCCGACCGCCGGGGCCAAGGCGGTGCTGCGCGTCAATATCGACGACTACGCCGAGATCTGGATCAATGGCGAGCTGCCGCGCGCCGCCGGCCGGCCGAGCCCGGCCTGCATCCAGGGCTTCAACATGCCCAACCGCCTGGTGCTCGGCGACAACATCGTCCAGCCCGGCGACAAATTCGAGGTCGCGGTCTTCGCGATCAACGGCCCGCTCTCCGCCGGCCCGGCGAATTTCCTGTGGTTCCGCGAGGCGAAGGTCGAATTCTATCGGTGAGCGCGCCCTACCGGTATTCGTCGCCGCAATCGCCGATCACCCGCATCAGGTCGCGCGATCTGGCGAGCACCGGCTCGATCGCGACCCCGTCGTCGGCGTCGAGGCTGAGGTCGAAGATCCGGGCATTGTCGGCGATGTGCTCGGCGATGCCGAGCCTTGCGCCGACGATGACCCCGGCGACCGCCGGGCTGTCGAGAATGGCGCGGGCGCCGATTGCGGTGATGCCGACGCGGTGCTTGTCGGCGACCCTTTTCAGCGCGCCGAGCAATTCTTGGAACAAGTCCCAGCCGCCCCAGGCATCGATCATGTTCTTGTATTTCTGCTGCGAGGCAGTCGCCAGCTCGCCCCGTCTCGGCTCGGGCCGGCCGAGCCAGTCTTCCGACAGCAACCCGCCGAGCAGGGTGCCATAGGTCAACAGTGTGATCCCGTGCGCCGCGCAAAACCCGGCCATCCGCGCCGCCGGCCGGCGGTCGACCAGCGAATACTGCACCTGGTTCGAGACGATGCGGACGCCGCTACCGGCGATCACCGCGAGCCGCTCGGTGTCGAAATTGGTCAGCGCCAGATGGCGGATTTGGCCAGCGGCGCGCAAATCGGCGAGGTGCTTGAGCGCGTCGAGGTAGCGCGGATCGCCATAGTCCCACCAATGGAATTGCAACAGGTCGAGACGATCGACCCGCATCCGCCGGCGCGACACTGCGACCGCGTCCTCGACGATGCGCCGCGTCATCGGCCCCGGACGGGGCACCCATTTGGTGAAGGCCTGAATCCCAGCGAGGGCGGCGTCGCCGCTTCGGGCGGCCATTTGCTGGCGGAAGGCGCCGATCAAATCCTCGGCCGGGCCATAATGGTCGGCGAGGTCCCAGGTGGTGAAACCGGCATCGTGATAGCCGAACATCGCCGCGACCGCCCGTACCGGGTCGATCCGCCCATGCCCGCCGGAGACCTGCCACATCCCGTTGAGCACACGGCAGATCGTCAGATCGGAGGTGAAGGCAAACCGGCTCGTCTCTTGTAGTGTCATGCCTCCTTTTACCAACGAACCATTTAACCGTCTTCCCCGCGAAAGCGGGGACCCAGGGGCCACCGCGAAATGTTTGAGAAGCGCCCTTGCGTCTACATCCTCGCCAGTCGCCGTAATGGAACGCTCTACGTAGGGGTTACCAGCGACCTTGCCCGTCGAATAGAGGGTCATCGCTCCGGGGCAGTCCCTGGTTTTACTCGCAGATACGACGTGCACATGCTCGTCTTCGCCGAGTTTCACGATTCGATGGAGAGCGCCATGCTGCGAGAATGGCAGATCAAGAAATGGCGGCGCGCGTGGAAACTCGAATTGATCGATCGCGGCAATCCGCAGTGGCACGACCTTTTTTTGACTCACGCGCTATAACCGTTGTCCTGGGTCCCCGCTTTCGCGGGGAAGACGACTTTTTTAGCGGCGGAAGACATGGCCCAAGAGATCGAAACTCTCGCGAAATTTATCGCCGAGACGCGGCTGGAAGACATCCCCGCGGCGGTGCGCCAGCACGCGAAGATCACCTTGCTCGACACGCTGGGGGTGATCCTCGCCGGATCGGCGCGGCCTGAGGTGGCGGCGCTGCGCGAGCGGCTGGGGGGCGGCTCGGGCGCCACGGTCTATGCCAAGGGCGCGCCGCTGAGCGACGCGCGCACCGCGGCGCTCGTCAACGGTATCGCCGGCCGGGCGATCGAGCTGTGCGAGGGATTGCGCTTCGTGTCGGGCCAGGCGGCGATGCAGGTTCTGCCCGGCGCGCTGGCGGTCGCCGAGCAGGCGGGCAGCCCGGGTAGCGAAATCCTCGCGACGCTGATCCTCGGCTACGATGTCGTCGGGCGGCTCGCCGGCGGGTTCACGCCGCGCCCGCTCGCGCACCAGAACGGGCAGGTGGCGCTGCTCGCCGCGGCGGCCGCGGGGGCGCGGCTCCGGGGCCTCGACTCAGCCGGGGTCAGCCTGGCGATGCGCATCGCCGCTACCCTCGTCCTGACCCCGAGCTACACCAATGCCGTCGCCGGCGCGACCGCGCTCAATGTCGCCGGCGGGATGAGCGGGTTCGCGGCGGCGCTGGCGCCCGAGCTGGCGCTTTCCGGGTTCACGGCACAGGAAAATGCGATCGAGGAGGCGCTTGGCGAGCTGGTCGGCGCTGGCTTCGCGACCGACCGGCTGCTCGACGGGCTGGGTAGCGAGTGGCAGATCACCCGCAACTATTTCCGCCTCTACGCCTGCTGCAACCCGATCCATCCGGCGTTGGATTGCCTCGCCGCGGCGCTCGCCGAGCTGCAGCCGCGCGCGGACGAGGTCGCGCGCATCGAGATCGCGACCTACCGCTTCGCGTCAGTGATGCGCAACCCCGACCCGCCCAATTATTTCGCGTCGAAATATTCGCTGCCGCACGCTGCCGCGACAATGGTCGTGCGCGGCAGCGCCGGCTACGCGGCGCTCGACGACAGCGCGCTCGCCGATGCGCAAATCGCCGCGCTGCGCCACAGGGTCCATATAGCGGAAGACCCGGCGATGAGCGCGCTCGCGCCGCGGCTCAGACCGGCGCGGGTCACGGTGACGCTCGCCGACGGCCGCGCGGCGACGCATTCCTGCGAGAGCCATCGCGGCGATTTCAACGACCCGTTTTCCGAAGCCGAGCTGCGCGGCAAGTTCCGCGAGCTGGCCGGGGTGGTGCTGAGCGCCGACGGCGTCGCCGCCGCCGAGCGCGCGATCGACGGCATCGAAGAATGGAAAGACGTCGGCGCGTTGACCGATCTGCTGCGCCTCTACGGCCGCGCTTGAGAGAGCGCAGCATCGGCGGCTAACATCGCCGCGATACCCACCCCAGGAGAACGAAATGGCCTTTTACGAACTGCGGCAATACCACGTCCGCCCCGGCAAGATGAACGAATGGGTCAAGATCATGGAAGAGGAGATCATCCCGTTCCAGGTCTCGAAGGGTATGGTCATCACCGGCAGCTTCCGCGGCGAGACCGACGATTCGAAATATGTCTGGATGCGCCGCTTCGAAAGCGAGGCCGAGCGCGAGGCGCTGTACAAGGCGGTCTACGACACCGATTATTGGAAGACCAAGATCGCGCCGCGCGTGCCCGACTGCCTCGACCGCGACAAGATGGTCATCACCCGCATCGTGCCGACCCCGAAATCGACCGTGGCGTAGCCTACTCAGCCGGCGCCGCCGCGCGGGCCGGGAGCGGTCGCCGCCATCCGAGGATCGAGCCGACCAATCCCTGCGGCAGGAAGATGATGAAGACCACCAGCAGCGTGCCGTAGATCACGTTGTCCCAGCCGATCGCCTTCGTGCCGAACCCGATACGCAGGGATTCGGTCAGGAGGATCGTGATCAGCGCGCCAAATGTGGGCCCGAGCGGCACGTAGATGCCGCCGACCACCGCGGCGAACACCATCTGCAGGGACACCGCGATCCCGCTGACGGTGTCGGGCGAGATGAACATCTGGTACTGGCAGTAGAGCGCGCCGCCGAGCGCGGTCATCATCGCCGACAGCACGGTGATCTTCAGCTTCTCGGCGGTGACATGGACCCCCGCGGCGGCGGCGGCGTCCTCATCCTCGGCGATCGCTTCGAGCGCATAGCGCAGCATGCTGCGCTCGACCCAATAGCGGATCGCCATGCCCACCGCCCACACGCCGAGCGCAATCAGATACCACGTCACCTTGTCGCTGAACTGCAGCGCATAAACCGAACTGCCGCCATTGTAGCGGTTTGGGGTGAAGCCGAGCGAGCCGCCAGTCAGGTCGCGCGTCGCGGTGATGACCTGCAGCACGATCGCGCTCAGCGCCAGCGTCAGAAGCGCGAAATTGTGCCCGGTGATGCGAAAGCGAAAACAGGGATAGCCGATCAGCACCGCCGCGACCGCCGCCGCCAGCATTCCGGCCGGGGCGCCGAGCCACGGGCTCACGTGCAGATAGTTCCACAACAGCGCCGTCGTATAGGCGCCGATCCCCATGAACCCACCATGGCCCAGCGACACCAGGCCGAAGCGGCCCATCATCGACCAGCTCGTGTAGACAAACGACCAGATCAGCACGAGCACCAGGATGTGGAGCGGATAGGGCTCGTGATAGACGAACGGCAGCGCGACCAGCGCCGCGCCGGCGATCCACGGGGCGATCTTGTTCATGACCGGCGCGCCAGCAAGCCCTGCGGCCGGAAGAACATCAGCACGACAAAGAACCCGAAGGCGAAGACATAGCCCCATTCGGAGTCGAGATAGAGCCCGGCGACCGAGATGATCTCGGCGAAGAGAAACGCGGCGACAAACCCGCCCACCATGTTGCCGAGCCCGCCGAGCACGCAAATAAGGAAGGTGATCGGCGCGAAGGTCAGCCCGATAAACGGCTGCACGTCGTATTGCAGCACCAGCAGGCAGGAGGCGAGCCCGGCGAGCGCGCCGCCGATAAACGACGTCACTATGTAGATCTTCCGCGCATCGACCCCCATCAGCGGCATGATCTGGCGGTCCTGGGCGATCGCGCGGATAGCGGTGCCGGTATAGCTGCGCGCCAGAAAGAAAAACAGCGCGACCATGCCGGCGAGCGCGACGCCGAACGCCAGCAGCCGCGCGTAGCTGATGAACATCCCGGCGACGTTGAGGATCGGCAGGCGGATGCCGAGATTGCGGAAATCGATGCCGAACGCCACCGTCGCGGCACTCTGCAGAAAGAACAAGACGCCGCCGGTCGCGAGCAGCTGGTTGATCGGCGCGGTGCCGAGCAGCGGCTGGATCACCACGACATGGAGGACCACGCCCAGGACGCCGACCCCACCGACGCAGATCAATGCCGCCAACAGAAACGGCACGTGGCAGGTCACGTAGAGGAAATACATGCCGTACATGCCGAGCATGATCAGCTCGGCGTAGCAGATCCACACCACGTCGATGACGCCGAAGATCAGGTTGAGCCCCAACGCCAACAGCGCGAAAACCCCGCCCAACAACACGCCGTTGAGCAGCGCCTCCAGCAGGTAGATGTCAAAGATTCCCATCCCGTGACCGTCTCTTAGTTATCCGTCATCCCCGGGCTTGTCCCGAGGATCCACGTGGATGGCCGGAACGAGCTCGGCCATGACGGAGGGAGGTGCTGCAACGTCATTGCACGTCAAATCCCCAGATACGCTTCCTGGATTGTCTCGCTCGCCATCAGTTCGGCGGCGGCGCCGCTGATGCGGATGCTGCCGGCTTCGAGCAGATAGGCGCGGTCGACGATGCGCAGCACCTGGCGCACATTCTGCTCGACGATCAGCACCGTGAGCCCGCTCGCGCGGATGCGCTCGACGAGCGCGAAGACCTGCTGCACGACGACCGGCGCCAGTCCCGCTGACGGCTCGTCGAGCAGCAACAATTTCGGCTCCGACATCAGCGCGCGGCCGATCGCGCACATCTGCTGTTCGCCGCCCGACAGAGTGCCGGCGAACTGGCCGCGACGCTCCCGCAGGCGCGGAAACAGCTCGTAGACAAAACCCAGCCGGTCGTGGAACTTCGCCCGCGCCTGCCGCATATAGGCGCCCATCCGCAGATTGTCCTCGACGCTCATCTTCGGGAACAGCCGGCGGTTTTCCGGCACATGCGCGATGCCGAGCTCGACGATGCGGTGCGCCGGGATTGTCGCGAGGTCGGTGCCGGACATGCGGATCGTGCCGCCGGTCGGACGAATGAGGCCCGAGCACACGCGCATCAATGTCGTTTTGCCGGCGCCGTTCGGCCCGATCACCGCGACCGCCTCGCCCGCCTTGACCTCCAGCGCGACGCCAAACAGCGCCTGGAACCCGTCGTAGCCAGCATCAACGGCGGAGAGCTCAAGCATCAAAGCGCCGCCCGACCGAATTTAATCGTCTTCCCCGCGAAAGCGGGGACCCAGGGGCGAGCGGCGTGACGTATGTCCCTGAGCCCCTGCTTTCGCAGGGGAGACGAAGAAGGGCGATCCGGCAAAATCATCGTCAAACCCGCACGGCCGCCGCCTGCGCGGCGTCGGCATCGGTGCCGAGATAAACCTCGATGACCCTGCGGTCGGCGGCGATCTCGCCCGGCAGCCCCTCGGCGATCTTCTCGCCATGGTCGAGGACCAAGACCCGGTCGACGACCCGCATCAGCACGCCCATGATGTGCTCGACCCAGATGATCGTGATGTGAAGCTCGTCGCGGATGCGGCGCAGCATGCTGGCCGCCTGGCCCATCTCGGTCTCGTCGAGGCCCCCGAGGCTTTCATCGGCCAGCAATAGGGTCGGGCCGGTGGCCAGCGCCTTGGCCAGTTCGAGCTTCTTGAGCCCGGCGGCGCCGAGCCCGGCGACCGGGGTCGTGCGGTCGCAGGGCAGGCCGACCAGCGCCAGCGCCCGCTCGGCCGCCTCGAATGCCGCGCTGCGCGAATGCCGTCCCTGGCCGTAAAATCCAGCGAGCACGACGTTGTCCAACAGGCTGAGGCGGCGGAATGGCCGCGGGATCTGAAATGTCCGCCCGATCCCCTGGTTGATGATGCTGTGCGGCGGGCGGCCACCGATCTCGCGGCCGTGAAAGCGGATCGACCCGGCGCTCGGCGCCAAGGTGCCGGAGAGCATGTTGAAGATCGTGCTCTTGCCCGACCCGTTGGGACCGATCAGGCCGAGGATTTCGCCTTCCTCGACCTTGAACGAGACATTGCTGACCGCGGTGAACCCGCCGAAGCGCTTGTAGAGTCCTTCGACCTCCAGCACGGAAACGGGATCAGTTCGTGGCGTAAGGCGAGGCGGTGGGCAGCTTCAGCACCGGCTCGCGCTCCTGCAGCGCCTTCGGCCAGACGACGTAGCTCTTGTCGTCGATGTACTGGACGATGACCGGGTAGCTGCGATCGTTCTGCCCGGCCATGGGCATGCCGGGAGCCTCGAACTTGACGCCGTTGCCGAGCAACGTGCCGCCATCCGGGATGTCGGTGTCGAGCGCCGCCTGCCGCAGATCGTCCGAGGTGATGCCGCCGTATTTCTTGATCGCGCGCGGCAGCACGTCGGTCAGGAACACGTAGGTGTTGGATGCCGCGATCCCGACATGCGCCGATTTGACGACCGTGTCGGGCTTCGCCTTCAGGTATTCATCGCCGACCATCTTGGTGATCGGCGGCAGCTCGGGCTTCAACGCGTCGGGTTTGACCTGCCAGATCGAGCCGACGTCGGTATCGAAGACATAATTGACGTCGGTGCCGAGCGTTTCCTTGAGCTTCGAATAGACCGTGTAGCCGGCGCCCTGGCCGATCAGGGTCGAGAATTTGAGCCCCAGCTCGCGCGATTGGCGCAGGAACAGCGTGATGTCGGGGTTGTAGCCGGTGTGGAAGATGACGTCGGGTGCGGCGCGCTTCAGCTTGGTGACCATCGACGACAAATCCGGCGCGGATGCTGAATACCCTTCATTGTCCACGACCTGGAACCCGTACTTTGCCGATCCGTCGACATTGCCTTTAGCAACATCGGTGCCGTAGGGCCCGTCTTCGTGGATGATCGCGACCTTCAAATCTTTCGAATCCTTGCCGAGCTGCGCCTTGGCATAGGCGTCCACCATCGCCGTCGACTCGCGTCCGAATTGCTGGCCGTAAGCCTGCGGACGGAACACGTAGTGCAGGTCGCGCCCGGCCAGCACCGGCGAGGCGATGCAGGTCGTGATCCACATGAACTTCTTGAACTCTTCGATCCTCGCCGCAGCGGGCACGCACTCGGCCGAGGAATAGAAGCCCAGGAGCATGTCGACCTTTTCCTGCTCGATCAGACGCACCGCCTCGTTGATCGCGACGTCGGGCTTCGACTGCGCGTCGGCATAGATCGCATCGACCTTGTAGCCGGCGATGCCGCCATTGGCGTTGAACCAGTCGATCATGATCTTGGCGCCAAGATATTGAAGATCGGACCCGCCGCCGGCGAACGGACCGGTCAGATCGAAGACGACGCCGATCTTGATCGTCTTCGTCGGTTCATCGGCCGACGCCGGATACGGCAGCGCCAATGCCGCGACAATCAGCGCGCACACCAGGCGCGTCAGCCCGCGAACCGTCATGGATATGCTCCCCCATTTGTCCCGATTTCTCGGGAGCTTAAGGCTACCTTACGGGGTACGCGGCCGGGAGTGTCAATAGGGAACCGTCCCCTTGACCACGTTGCGGTGCATGACCCGGCGATAGCGGTTCATCGCGTAATTGGCGACCGCGCGGTGGAGCAGGCAGCGATTGTCCCACACCACGAGGTCGCCCAGCCGCCAGCGGTGCGCGTAGGTGAATTGCGGCTGCGTCGCGTGGCGCAACAGCGCGTCGAGCAGGGACGCGCCTTTTGCCTCGGGCAGGCCTTCGAGCCGCACCGCGTGGTTGCCGAGATAGAGCGCCTGCTTTCCGGTTTCGGGGTGGGTGCGGACCAGCGGATGGTCGACCGGGGGTAGCTCGCTGGCGTAATAGCCGGGCCGCCGTCCGGCCTCCCACTGAAAGACGACGCGCAACCCGGCGATCCGCCGCTGCAAATCCTCGGGCAGCGCCTCATAGGCGAGCGCGGTGTTGGCGAACTCGGTGTCGCCCCCGTCGGGCGGCAATTCGACCGCATAGAGCGTCGTCAGCGCCGGCGGTGTCCGGTAATACGCCTTGTCGGTGTGCCAGCGGTAGTTGGCGCCCTTGGCGAAGCGGTCGCTCGGCTTGCCGTCGGCGTCGAGATTGGCGGTGACATGGGCGATATCCTGCCGCTTGTTCTCGGCCCGGTGGCCGCCGTGCTGCTCGACCTCGCCGAACTGCGCGGTGAAGGCGTATTGCTGTTCGCGACTCAGCTCCTGCCTGGGAAAGACCAGGAATTGGTGTTCGAGCAGCGCCGCGCGGATGCGGTTTCGGGTCTCCAGCGCGAGCGGCCCGGCGAGGTCGACGCCGATGACTGACGCGCCACCAGCCGAAGACAAGCGTTCGCTGACGAACAGCCCCTCACCCCGACCCTCTCCCCGTAAACGGGGCGAGGGAGCGCGCCCTAACCCCTCGCCCCGTTTACGGGGAGAGGGAGGGACCCGCGCCGAAGGCGTGGGAGGGTGAGGGGCGGGCACGGCGCAGCGACCTGCTCGCCTCTACGATAACAGCTTGTGCAGGAACCCGGTGCGCTGCGCCGCGCCGGCGGTGAGGAACGCCGCGTCCTGGCCGGCGAGGATGAACCGCGCGCCCATCTCGATATAGCGCGGCATGATCGCCTCGTTGTAGATGCCGGCCATGCCGGGGAATTTGCCGTGCCGCTGGCAGGCGGCGATCATCGCCTTGTAGGCCTCGGCGACCTTCTCGTTGCCGAAATCGCCGTGGATGCCCAGCTCGGCGCACAGATCGTTGGTGCCGATCAACAGCACGTCGACCCCCGGCACCGCAGCGATCTCGGCGGCGTTCTTGATCGCGGTCGGCGTCTCCAGCATGACGATCGTCAGATTGGCGGCGTTGAGGGCCGACGCCGCCTCGCCGCTTGACGCCGATCTCAGCCCGTAATGCGGCCCGATCCCGCCCACCGAGCGGTGCCCGACCGGCGGGTATTTCAGCCGATTGACGACCTCCTTCGCCTCGTCGGCGGTGTCGACATGCGGCATCACGATGCCGAGCGCGCCGTTGTCGAGCGCGCGCGTCGCGATCGGGTATTCGCCGTTCGGCACGCGGGCGATCGGCGCGATCCCGGCGTCGAGCGCGGCGGTCGAGATCTGCGCGCAGGCTTCGAGCGACATCACCCCGTGCTCCATGTCGAGGAACAGCCAGTCGAACCCGGCGACCGCCATCGCCTTGGCGATCTCGACGCTGCGCGTCATGCGGATGCCGACCCCCAGCGACAGCTGGCCGGCCTCGAGCTTTTCGCGGGCGACATTGCGGACGCTGGGCATGGCGGTCCCTCCCTCGGGTTATCGGGCGGTAAGGGGCGACGTGCTACTCGGCCTTGCGGCAGTAGACGGCGAGCTTGTTGCCGTCGAGGTCGCGGCAATAGCCGGCATAGGCGTTGGGCCAGAAGCTGCGCGGGCCGACCGCGCCTTCGTCCTTGACGCCGCGAGCGAGAGCCGCCGCGTGGAACGCCGCCACCGCGGCGCGGCTCGGCGCCTCGAAGCTGATCGTGCCGCCATTGGCCACGGTCGCCGGCTTGCCGTCGGCCGGCTTCAGCACCATGAATTCCTCGGTCGTCGCGCCCCAGCACGAGCCGCCGTCGCCAAAATCCTTCAGCCGCTTGATCCCCAAGGGCGCCAGCACCGCGTCATAGAATTCGCGCGCCTTGGCGAGATCGTTGGTGCCGACCGTGACATGCGTGAAGATGGCCATCGGTATCCTCCCTGCTGATCCGGTGTGCTACCGGCACAGCTTAGCAGAATACCGGACGGAGGCGAGGCCCGCACCGGATCGTTATGAGCTAGCGCAAATTGCCGACTTCGCTCCACACCCCCGCGACCGCCTCGCGCGCGGCCTTGGACATCAGGCCGGCGTCGTTGGCGATCGTCGTCAGGCGGAACCCCATCTTGATCATCCGCGCGGCATAGGAAGGGGCGCCGCAGTGGATGCCGGGATAGATGCCGCGCTTGTTGCAGGCGACCAGCAGCTTCTCGTACATGCCCAGCTGCTCCGAGTCCTCGCTGTCCAGCGCCGGCGTCTTGCCCATCGAGAACGCGAGGTCGCTCGGGCCGACATAAATGCCGCTGATGCCGGGCACGTCGAGGATCGCGTCGATGTTCTCGACCGCCTGCCGGGTCTCGATCATCGGAAGAACCAGCACTTCGTCATTCGCGGTCTTCTGATAGGTGCCGGCGACGCCATAGGTGGCGGCGCGGATCGGGCCATTGCTGCGCGCGCCCTTTGGCGGGTAGAGGGCGTAGGAGACGAGGGCTCGCGCTTCCTCGGGGGTATTGATCATCGGGCAGATGACCCCGTAGGCGCCGGCGTCGAGCACCTTGCCGACGATCCCCGGCTCGTTCCACGGCACCCGCACCAGCTTGGTCACCGGGAACCGGTCCATCGCCTGGAAGCACTGCACCATGGTCTGGTAGTCCTGGACCCCGTGCTGCATGTCCACGGTCACGCTGTCCCAGCCGCACTGGGCCATGACCTCGGCCGCGAAACCCGACGGGATCGCCAGCCAGCCATTGACCGCCGCTTTGCCGGCCTGCCAGCGTTCTTTCAACTTGTTTTCAGCCATTCCCATTTCCTTTTGACCATGGGCGCGCCTGCCCGGCCCGAACGATGGCGCAAACCCGCCCGCCGGTCGAGATCGATCTGTCTCAGCCGGATCGAGAAGGCCCGTCGGCCGGCGCCCATTTGCCGCCCGATTTCCGCAAAGGCGCGGCCTCGCGCGGAAATTCGTCGTCGACCGTATATTCGTAGCAGCGGATTTGCGTGGCGTCGGGATGGGCGGCGTCGATCGCCGCGAATGCCTCCGCCAGCGTGTCGAAATCGCCGGTGAATTGCAGCCGGCTGTTCCACACGCCCTTCGCCGCGCGGGTCAGTATGCCCCTGGTGGGAGCGTCGGTTTCCGGCACCCGGTCAATATACGCGGTGATCGCGATGCCGACCGGCTCGGCCGGCTGCCACTCGTCGCGGGTCACCTCGACGCGGAACGTCAGGTAGCTCATCGGGGCACGATAGACGACAGGGACTTTGTCGGATCAAGTGCAAACGCCATTCGGCGTATGCCGGGATTCCACCAGCAAGCCTGCCGATGCAAATCGTCGCTTCCGACGGGCAACAGTTTGGCTCGGTTGAACAGGTGGACGAAGCATCCTCGCGGATCAAGTGCGTCCCGAAAGGCGGCGCACGCGGCGGGAACCATTTCATTCCGCTCAGCTGGGTGACGTCGGTCGAAGGGCAGACGGTCCGGCTGAACAAATCGGGCCACGAAATCGAGCAGGAGCTCGAACGAGGCGTGGCCGCGCGTAGGGCGTAACCTGCGTCAAGTCAAGCTACGGGGGGCGTTGGCCGCTTGCGGCCACGCTCTTCCCGCATTAATTACGATATAGACAAATATATAGAATCGATCCGGATTGCTTCAAGGGAGCCTCGCCAAATTTTTTGGACCACGGGCAAAAAAAATCGGGGCCGCCCTTGTTGAGCGGCCCCCTGTGTCCGTAGACGGCCGGGTGGTGCCCGGCCATGACAAGATTGCTTACGAATGCCAGCGGAACTGCTGCGCCTTGCGCTGCGAGCCCTGGCTGAGCTTGATGTTCACCAGCCCCGGACCGGGGAAGTTCATCAGCTCGTCGAGCGCGCCGCGCACGTCCTTGGTGTCCTCGACATAGGCGCCGTAGCCGCCGAACGCTTTCATCATCTGGTCGTAGCGGGCACCGTAGATCAGCGTGTTCGGCCGCATGTTGAGCATCGGGTTCGACGGGATTTCCGGCATGCCCGGGCCGATGCCGCCATTGTTGAGGACGACGATCTTGGCCGGCATGCCGTAGCGGCAGAGCGTCTCCATCTCCATGCCGGAGAAGCCGATTGCCGAGTCGCCGGAGATGTGGACGACCGGGCGGTCGGGGTGCACGACGCAGGAGGCGACGACGAGCCCAAGCCCCACGCCCATCGTGCCGTAGCTGCCGGCGTTCAGGTAAGAACGGGGGTTTTCAAGCGGCATTTGGGTGCCGCCGATATCCATCGTGGTCGCGCCTTCGCTACACAGGACCACGTTCTTCGGCAGCCATTCGCGGATGTCCTTGAACAGCCGGTAATAGCCGCCCGGCGACGAGTCGTCGTCGATCTGCGGCGCGATCATCGCCGCGTTCTCGGCCGACTTCTTGGCGAGCGCCTGGCGCCACGGCGAGCCCTCCGGGTGGAACCACTGACGACCGGCAAGCGCCTGGTTGAGCTGCGCGACGATCGCCCTGCCGTCGCCGACCAGCGCCACCTCGGCCGGCTTGTTCTGGTGCATCGCCTCCGGCTCGATGTCGAGCTGGACCACCCGCACATCCTTGTTGTAGCGCGGCGGCAGGCCGAAATGCAGGATCCAGTTGAAGCGCGCACCCATCAGGAAGACGACGTCCGCCTCCAGCAACGCCAGGCTGCGCGCGGCGCCGGCGGACAGCGGGTGGTCGTCGGGCAGCACGCCCTTGCCCTTGGGCGTGCGCACAAACGGTATCTGGGTGCGTTCGATAAAGGCGCGCACCTCGTCCTCGGCGTGTGAGGACGCCATGCCCTGGCCAATAAGGGCAAGCGGGCGCTGCGCCGATTGCAGCACGTCGAGGGCATGCTCGATGTCGCCCGGCATCGCCATCGTGCGCGGCGGGTCGGGGCATTTCTGGACCTGGGCCACCTGGTCCAAATCGCACGAGCCGGTGATCATGTCGTCGGGGAAGTCGAGATAGGTCGCGCCGGGGCGGCCGTAGATCGATTGCCGCACCGCCATCTCGACATAGAACGGGATACGGTTGACGTGCTCGATGCCGTGCGCCCATTTGGAAACCGGCGTCGCGGCAAGCACCTGGCGCTCTTCCTGGAAGGCGCCCATGCCGTTGCGGTAGGTCTCCGACGCGCCGCCGATCAGCAGCATCGGCCAGCAGTTCTGTTGGGCATTGGCAAGGCCGGCGAGGCCGTGGATGACGCCGGGGCCGGTGACGACGATACACGAGCCGGGACGGCCGGTCAGATAGCCGACCGCGCCGGCGGCATAGGACGCCGCCTGTTCATTGCGCATGCCGATATAGGGCAGGCCCACCTTCTGCGCCGCCTCGGCGATCGGCCCGACAGGGAACCCGACGACGCCGAACATGTATTCTACGCCCTGTTCCTTGAGGCTCTTCGCCAGCAAGTCGGCGCCCTTGATTTCAGCCATAACATCCTCCCCTTGGGACAAAGCGGGCCGAGGTGCCCGACAGGAAACCGTTCGGCCGGCAGATTACGCATTTATTGCGGGAGGGGGAAAGGGACTCTAGCTCCCCCTGGCTGCAGGGCAGCATTCGCTTTGCGCGGGTATTGCCGACAAAATGGGCAACAAGGCCGCCGGCCGGGCGCGCATCCCGCTACCAGCACGTCATTCCGGGATCGGCCGCAGGACGAGACCCGGAACCTATGAACGCGGACCACCGGCGGGTGGTCGCCGGCGCCGAGACCCCCAGGGAGAAGCAGGTGGTCATGGGGAGCGCGGTGCGGCGGCATTAGCAACCCGTTAACCGGGACGTGTTCTAGTGGCGCACCGCGACGTTGATGCGATGGACGCCATGTGGAACCTGACCCCGGACTATATTCAGCAGGTAAAGGAAGAGCTCAAAGGGCGCCGCGCCGCCGTCGAGGCGCGAGTTGCCGATGAACTCAAGGCCATCGCCGCCGATCTCGAGGAGATCGAGACGCTCGAGCGGATCGCCTATTCCTTTGCCGTGAAACATCTCCCCGAGCCTCATCCGGTCGAGGCGGCCGGCGAGCCGGTCGAAGTGGCCGCGCTGCAGGCAGCGCCGGCGGAGCCGGTCAGCGTTGAACCCGAGCCTGAACCAAAGGGGCTGTCGCGCTGGCGGATGCGCCTCGACAGCCACTCCGAGAGCGAACAGGCTTGAGCTTTTAACCGAGACTACGGTTGACGCGGCATCGGAGCACCTAAGCCCGATGTGATCGCCAAGCGCCGGCGTGCTAAAGCCACTCCGGCTTTGTCGACCGCGGCGAGATGTAGGTGTGAAGTATCTGAAGCATGGTTTTCTGTTCGGCCGACAAGTTCGACTGCCGGTTCAAATCGTCGTAGATAGATTCGATCTGCTCTTTTAGCAGCCCGTTGCTGAAGTCCCTTTTTTATCGGCCAGGGTCGACGGTAACGGCCACGACCAGGATGGCGAACCCGTCGGGGGAGGCGGCGACAAGGATGATCGCCACGGCCGGCCCGGTGT
>Ga0181521_10000218_pt1 | contig 68809 bp, 52 predicted proteins | sample PEATcosm2014_Bin_32_FD_119764 | JGI IMG/M metagenome (GOLD analysis project Ga0181521, IMG submission 119764) | Peatland microbial communities from MTU Mesocosm Facility, Houghton, MI, USA - PEATcosm2014_Bin02_60_metaG | ecosystem: Environmental > Terrestrial > Soil > Wetlands > Peat | place... | reverse complement strand
GATGAACATTGGCGACAACTCAGTTCCAGAGAAGCTGGCCCAGGTCAGCCCGGACGGTCCAAACAGCGAAAACCCAATGAAAATGGGGTGTCTTACAGATTCTCGCTCAGAGCCCATTTTCGATTACGGGTCGGGGAAGAGGGACGTTTAGCTGTGGGTAACTAACGGGTATAAACATTAAGTCGGCTCCTAGGTTGGCATGTGTTTCAGCCATTCTACTGGGTGTGAGTGAACCTGTGAATTCCGCTCAAAAATATCCGCCCACGTCGCTACTCCATTCCGCTCTTGGTGGGAGATGCCGTCTTAATTGTAGTCCTTTCCGGTGCACTGGGATGATTTATCTGCACATGGAGGCACAGGGAGCGGCGTTTGGCAGGGCCACTAACGAAAAATCTGGGAAAATGTGAGCATTCCATCGCCTTTAGCGGAAGGCGAACATATTCCGACAGGCGGCCCCCCGGCGCTATACCACTTTCGCAATTCCAATAGCCTGAAGCATCAAGCGCTTTATTTACCCGCCACCGCACAGCGCCTTCAGGAACCAACGAATCGGATCAGAGATACAATTCTGCTATGACCGCCCACGAGAAATTCGTTCAGGATACGGGATACCCTCCATTTGCACTCCATTAAGGGGCTGTCCACCGAAAATCGGCTGCCCGACCTCGAATCGCACAAGTAGCAACGCAGCTCCACCCCTTCGAGTCTAACGAACTATGCGTCCGATCGTCGCCATTGTCTGCGCCGCCACCTTGGCCTACGCGCAGGACACTGTCACGTTCCGCAGCGGAGTCTCGCTTGTGCACGTGGATGCCGAAGTACTCACCGAAGACGGGCGCACCCTCATTGGTTTCCACCGGGAGGACTTTCGCCTCTTCGACGAGCGCGAGGAACAGCGGATCTTGCAATTTGCAGCCGATGAGCACCGCTCGACCTTATCCTTTTGTTCGACATCAGCGGCGGCAGCGCGGTGTGGTCCAGGAAGTGGCCGATGCCGCGTGCCAGGGCCTGCACCAACTCCAACCCGGAGACCGCGTTTGCGTCACGGTCTTCAACAGCCGCAGCCGCGAGGTCGCGCCCTTCACCGAAGACCTCGATGCCGTCGACCGCACTATCCAGCAGGATGTTCTTGGGCTCAACTTCGGGGGCGGCACCCATATCCAGGCTGCCGTTCCCGATGCCGCCATCCGCTTCCGCCGTGAGCCCCACACCGAACGGCGCCGCGCCGTCCTTATCATCACCGATAACATGGGCACGCGCACCCGGCGGGAAGCCTCCGTGGTGGACGAGTTCTGGGAGTCCGACGCGATCCTCAGCGGCCTGATTGTGCACAACCCCGCCTTCCACTCGATGCGCAGCATTAGCGTCATCCTAGGTCCGCAGAATCTGGCGATGCAGGCAGGCATGAAGGGAATCGCGGAAAAGACCGTCGGCGACGCGCTTACGGCCAACGAACCTGGTTCCGCGTTCCAGGAGGCCATGCGCCGCATTCGGACCCGCTATAGTCTCTACTACGCACTGCCCGACGCCAAATCCGGCACTACTCGTGTTATCCGCGTGGAACTCAGCCGCGCCGCCGCCCAGCGTTTCCCCAAGTCTCGCTTGCGCGCCCGTACCGTCTCCGGTGGTTCCAGATCCCGCCAAATCAGCTCCCAGTTCCCGCTGGGGAGGCGCTCATGGTGACGGACGGGTCAGAACTAGGCGCTCCTTGACGTACCGCTTGCTGAGATTGTCAAAGGCGATTTGGATCTGGAGTGAGGTTTTTCGGGTTGAGATGATTGGGTCTGGGAATACAAGCGGGGGGATCATGGGCGCGAGCCCACTGCGGCGGTGCGCGTAGCATGAGGGGCCTGTCGAAGGATATGGTACGACTGCCTTCCCGAAGTGCGTATTGGCTTGAACATTGTTTTGGCGCTACGATCGCTGTGGATTCGCGCTTTTCGCGGTTGCCGTCGTTCGCGTTAGAAAGCGGATTCTCCAGCCGATAAGAATGGCAGGGTCTTAACACGGGCTAGGCAGGAGGAACACCATGGAATTATCGAGCCCTGAGGCGATTCGTGCGTTGATAGCGGCATGCGGGAATCCCACACGCGTACATCAGCGTCACGGCACGCCGGATGTCGCCAGATCGGCGCGCAAAAGCCGGAGGACGACTTGCCGGTGCGGTCATTGTCCGCAGTGCCTGGACAACGCTCGGTGGGAACGGATCTTCGTTGAAAAGTTCGCGGACCCCACCTACTACACCCGCAGCGTCATCCGCACAGCGTCACCCTTGACGTCAATCTGACTGCGGCTGGCGAAGGAAGAGCTTTATTGCGCGCCCGCGCAAGCCATGATGAAGTCGGCGATCTCTTCCAATCCCTGCCCGTCTTATCCGGCCGTCCGTCTCCGCTCGCCTGTTTCTTCAGGGCTTCGATACGCAGCCGTTCGTCCGTTCGATTCTGCACAACAAGCTTCTAGCCTGCGTGCGCATGCGAGTGCTGGACCGGAGTGTGCTCAAGTTGATCCGGATGTGGAGGGCAAACCGGAGCGATGGAGTCGCCCGCGCAAGAGCCCTGAAGAGGAACGGGAACAGTTGCACGAGCTGACGAATCACCGTCAATGTTTTAAGCCGATCCCAACTGATCGAGGAATTGAACCGGCATCTGGAAGGCTGGAAGAACTACTTCGACTTCGGATATCCGCGCGTGGCCTTCGGAGAGATCAACACGTACATTCGATACCGTCTCACACAACATTTGAGGCGGCGCAGCCAACGGCCCTTCCGACCGCCGGAAGGGGTCAGCTACTACGAACAGATCCAGCGTTTTGGGCTGGTGCGTTTATGAAGCCGGCAACCATCAACTGCCTGTCGCGCCGCAACGCTTACCTCGCGCCCCCGGCCGACGCTCGCAAAAAGCCGCCCGCAGGCGGCCCACTCCGCGCCCTCCGCCATCTCTACTAAGGGAAGACGATGCGCCCGCAAGCGCGCTGTCAGCCTTTCTTCCGTCGCTCCGTGACGCCGCTTGCGCTCATCCAAAAGCTGATCGCTGAAAGCTTGTGGCGGAAGCCGCGCTGTGCCTCTGTGGTGAATATTTCTCTCCCGTCTGCCTCTGCGTTCTCTGCGCCTCTGCGTGAAATGTCTTCCTTCCGCTTGACGCCCAGCCAAACCCTATTTTACTCTATGCATAGTGCAAAAAGAGAATCGCAAAGACCTCTTCCCCGGAGCCCTCGAAATGATGGTCCTCCGCACCCTCCAGCGCAGCCCCCTCCACGGGTATGCCCTCGCGCAACAGATCAAGCGTTCCTCCAAGGATCTCCTCCAGATCGAGGAAGGCTCGCTCTACCCGGCCCTCCAGCGCATGCTCAAGGACGGCTGGCTCAAAGCCCATTGGGATGTCTCCCCCACCGGCCGCCGCATCCGCGTCTACCGGATCACCGCCGCCGGCGCCCGCCATCTCGACAAGGAAGTATCCAGCTTCGAGCGCATGCTCGAGGGGGTCCGTTTCGTCCTCGATGGAAACCAATCGCCGGAGCGGGTATGAACTTCATCCCGCAAATCTTCCAGCGCCGTAAAATCGATCGCGATGTCGCCGACGAGATCGAATCCCACATCGAAGAGAAAGCCGCCGAATTCGTCGCGCAAGGTATGACGTCCTCCGCCGCGCTCCTCGCTGCCCGCCGCGAGTTCGGCAATGTCGCCCTCACCGCCCAGCAGAGCCGCGAAGTCTGGCGCTGGGCGCCTCTCGAGGAACTCCTCGCCGATCTCCGCTATGCCGCCCGCCAATACCGCCGCGCGCCCGCATTCGCCGCCGCCGCCATCGCCACCCTCGCTTTAGGCATCGGCGCCAACACCGCGGTCTTCAGCGTCGTCAACGCCGTCGTCCTTCGCCCGCTCCCGTTCCCCGAGGCCGATCGCCTCGTCTCCGTCGCATCGCTCGACACTCGCGGCGGCGCTCCTCACCCCGATCAGCTTTCCTACCCCGAGTTCTTCGCCCTGCGCCGCCAGAACAAGGTCTTCGAGCATATCGTCTGCTATCGCGACACCGCCATGGCTCTCAGCGGCGCCGGCGAAGCCGTCAATATCCCCGCGCAAATCGTCTCCTGGGATTTGCTCGAAGCCCTTCGTGTCCGTCCCGTCGCCGGGCGCGGTTTCCGCCCCGAAGAGGAAGCTGCCTCCGAGCACGTCGTCATCCTCGGCTATCGCCTCTGGCAGAAAAAATTCGCCGCCGATCCCAACATCGCCGGCCGGACCATCTCCCTCAATCGCGAACCCTACACCGTCGTCGGCGTTGCGCCGCGCGATTTCGCATTTCCCTTTGATAATCCCGCCGTGCAGTTGTGGACCACGCTCGCCATCGATGCCCGCTCCGCCACCCAACAGGCCATGACCGATCAGGCCGGCTCACGCCTTCTCGAAGCGTTCGGACGTCTGCGTCCCGGTGTCACCATCCAACGCGCCAAATCCCAGCTCGATTCCGTAGCCGCCGAACTCGCCCACCAGGACCCCGACAGCTACGGTGCCGTCGCCAGCACCTGGATCACGCCCGCCATCGATTCCGTCATCGGAGATACCCGCCGTCCCGTCCTCATCCTCCTCGGTGCCGTCGGTCTGGTGCTGCTCATCGCCTGCGCCAACGTCGCGAACCTTCTCCTCGCTCGCACTGCCGAGCGCGAGCGCGAATTCGCCGTCCGCGCCTCCATCGGCGCCGGGCGCGCCCGCATCGTCCGCCAGTTGTTCACCGAAAGCTTCTCCCTCGCCATCGCCGGCAGCTGCGCCGGAGTACTGCTCGCCATCGCCTGCGTCCACGCGGTCGCGCGCCTCGCTGCCGGCAGCATCCCGCGCCTCGAGCAGGCGTCAGTCGATGCGCCCGTGCTGGCGTTCTCCATCGCGCTCGCGTTCCTCACCACTGTGCTCTTCAGCCTCGCGCCCGCCATGCGCCTCGCCCGCATCGAACTCATTTCGCCCCTGAAAGAAGCCGCGCGCGGTAATGCCGCAACCGGCGGCCGGTTCTGCGGCGCCCTCGTAGTGGTTCAGATCGCTCTCGGCCTGGTGCTGCTAAGCGGCGCCGGATTGCTCGCTTCCAGCTTCACCCATCTCCTCCACCGCGATGTCGGCTTCCGCACCGATGGTCTCCTGACCTTCTCCGTCGGCATGCCCACCGAACTCACCCGCGGCACTGCCCACCTTCCGTTCGAATCCCGCGTCCTCGATCGTCTGCGCGCGCTCCCCGGCGTCACCAGCGCCGCCGCCGCCGTGCCCATGCCCCTCGCCGGGCATCAGATCATGATGTCCTTCAATATCGAGGAGCGGCCCTCCGGTCCGTCCAATCGCCCCATCTCCGATATGGCCCTGGTGACGCCGGAATATTTCCTCACCGTGGGCATCCCCTTGCAGGAAGGCCGCCTATTTACTGAACGCGACGACGGCAAATCCGAACCCGTCCTGGTGGTGAACCGCGCATTCGCCGATAAGTTCTTCCCCGGCGAGCGTGTGCTGGGCAAACGCATCGATCCCGGCGGCACAGCCGACGACGTGCGCACCGGCATGCGTGAAATCGTCGGCGTGGTCGGCAACGCCAGGCAGGATGCGCTCGGCGCCGCTCCCGACGCCATCTACTACTATGCCGAAAAGCAGCTCCCTTGGTGCTGTCTCCAGTACGCGGTTCGCACATCCGGTTCCGTCCCCGCGCTTCAGTCCTCCATCCACGCGGTCGTCGCTCAAATCGATCCCGACGCCCCCGTCTACAAAATGCATCCCATGGAAGAGATGCTCTCGCAGGCGCTCAGCGCGCCGCGCTTTCAAACGCTCCTCCTTGGCGCCTTTGCTGCCATCGCGCTCCTGCTTACCGCGGTCGGATTATATGGCGTCCTCGCCTACGCCGTCCTCAGCCGAACGCGCGAAATCGGCATCCGCATCGCCCTCGGCGCGAACCCCTCCGCCGTCTTGCGCATGGTGCTCCGCCGCGCCGGCATTCTTGTGGTATCGGGCATCGCCATCGGCGCGACAGGCGCCGCCGCCGGCAATCGTCTCATCAGGACGATCGTCTACGCCGACGACATGCCCCAATCGCTTCTCTTATTCACCGCGTGCGTAGTTCTCGTGATCGCCGCGACCGCCGCCGCCCTCATCCCCGCCCGGCGCGCCGCCTCCGTCGACCCCATCCGAGCGCTGCGCAATGACTGACGCTGGCTCCCCACCCGCCAACAGTCGCAAAAGGCCGCCCGCAGGCGGCCCACTCTGTGACCTCTGCCACCTCTACTTGGGGAAAGACGACGCGCGCGCAAGCAGGCAGTCACCTTTCTTCCTTCACTCCGTGGCCTCCGTGCCTGTGGTGAACTTAGTCGGTCATTTCAGGAATACGCTGACGTATTCTGCCGCAAACGCTCCCTGACGGTCGCGGCTCTGAACGAGGCTGCCTACAGAGCCGCGACCGCGAGGGAGCGGTGCTTTTGCTGTACTGTTCGAAGAAAGGCACCACTCCCTTGCGGTCGCGGCTCAGTAATCTTTCACAGCTTCTGAGGGAGCGTCTTCAGCATATCTGCGGAGTGCGCATCCGTATTCGTGAAATGGTGAACTTAGCTATTCCCAGACCCGCTTCGGAACGCCCGCGTCGCGATCCTTCACGCGGTCGTACAGGTAGAACGTCGACACCGTCCCCAGCGACTCGTTGTACAGGCTCTCTTGCCCGAGACCTTCCTTCAGGTCTTCCTCGAAGTTATGCAGCGCCTTCAAATCATCCGCCAGCGCCGGCTTGTTCTTCTCGCTCGGAGTGCGGAAGAATTTCTGGTATCCGCCGTCCACCAGCGCGCCGATCTCGTCGCCCATCAGGATGCCCGCGCGGCCGGTCTTCACCTTGCCGCCTTCTTCCGAGATATCCACCGCGCAATTGTCCCGGCTCACCCGCGTCTTGCCGTCCGGCCGCGGCGCGACCGTCATTCCGGCCTTCCGCAGATTCTCCAACCGCTCGGTAAACGTGGGATTTTTCGGGCGCTCTCGGCGAAAGAACATACGCCCATATTATAGCCCGGTCTTCTTCAGTAACTCCGCGTAGCGCGGGTCGCCGCGCAGCGGATCGAGCGCCGGATGGACCTTCAGAAACCAGATGATGCGCTGATCGTAAGCGCGCTCCAGCCATTGAAACGCCGAATCGCGATCCCCCAACGCCGCATAAATTGCCGCCAGGTCGAAAGCATTCGCCGGCGGCTCGCCCGCTTTCGGATGTTCCAGGTCGTCCAGCTTCCGGCGGGCTTCCTCGCGTTTGCCCATTGCGGCCAGCAACGTCGCGATCCGCGCGTTCACCTGGTCCGGAATCTTGGGAAGCGCCAACTGGTACTCGGCCATCGCCTTCTCGTAGTCATGTTTCTCCTGCCACACCGCCCCGATGAAGGGGTCGATCGCGATCAAGTCGGGATGAAGACCGCGGACCTTCGAGAACTGCGCCAGCGCCTCGTCGTATCGGCGAGCCAGATAATAAGCGAACGCTGAACCTACCGACGGAAACAGCGGGTCCATGCTCTCAGCCTTGCGGTCCTCGGCGATGGCTTCGTCGAAACGGCCGCGCACTAGCAGGTTGAGCCCGAGGGAAATCCGGTTGGGACCATTCTGCGGCATCAATTCGACAGCCCGCCGCAATTCCCGCTCGCCGGTTTTCCAGTCGAGCAGAATCATGCCGTCCACCAGCCCCTCAGCGGCGTCCGCGCGCGCGTTCGTCGGATCCAGCCGCAGCGCGATGGCGGCATTCGCCTTGGCTTCGCGCGCATACTCCATCGGTTCCGCGGTGAACGTCACGGATGCGCTGGCATATGCACTCGCCAGGCTGGCATAGGCGTCGGCGAATTGCGGATCGTGTTCAATCGCCTGATTCAGCAGCGGCACCGCCGCGTCGAAAGCCGCTCGAGTGCCTTTGCCTCCATAGGCGCGCGCCTTCAGGTAAAGGTCGTATGCCTGCGGGTCGGGCGTGCGGCGCCTCGAAACCGAAGCTCCCGGCCGCAGCACCGCCACCAGCGGTGGCACTATCTCGTTTTCGAGCCGGCCCAGGTCCCGCATCCCGCCCTCGATGCTGTGCGAGAGGATGTGATAGCCGTTGCCGGTGCGATTTACCTGCGCCGTCAACCGGAGTTTCCCATCAAGATATTGGATGCTGCCTTCGACTACCGCGTCCGCGTCCAGCCGCCGTCCGATTTCCCGGATATCGGCATTCTTGCCCTTGAACTGAAACGACGACGTCCGCGCCACCACGCGCAAAGTCGGAATCTGCGCCAGCGCGTCGGTGAGCTGTTCGGTGACTCCGTCCGCCAGGTAATCGTTGTGGGGATCGCCCGTCAGATTGGCGAACGGCAGGACCGCAACGGAGCTGATCGAGGACGCCCCAGGACGCCCATAGCGCGCCGCCAGAATCGCGGCCACGACGAGTCCCGCGGCCGCCAATATCACCCACAGCCGGCGCCTTGGCGTCGCTGCCACGGATGGCGGGCCGGCATCCCGGGCTGAAGGACTATCGGCCGGTGGACTCTCGACCGGCGCCTCCACCCTCTGCTGCCTCTGCTGCCTCAGCACCGGTTCATACCCCCGCCCGGGCAGGACAATCCGCCAGGGGTCCGCCGCTCCCGCACCTTCGTAGTGGTCGGCGAGCGCACGCCGCAGCCGGCTCATCTCCGCCCGCACCGTGGCCTCGGTTCGCGTATCGAAGGAACTGGGCCGCTCGAACACGTCGAGGGCGATTCCGTACTCTGTAACCTGCGCGCCGCGCCCGGCAAGCTTCTCCTCCACCAGGTAGCGCAGCAACTGGCCCCGGCGGCGCGAGGCAAACAGCGGCGAGGCCAGGAGTTGTTCCAGGTACCTTCGAAAACTCGCCACCTGGGCGGAGTCCAGTTCCCCTGAACTGGCTTGCTCGCTCGCTTCCATAATCCCGAACCGCGTACTCCTGGCACAGCATATCACATTGAAATTACAGCCTCGAAACGTTTGGTACATGCGAAAACTTGGAGTCGATCGGTGCGCTGGTGCAGCATCGGATGGAAGGACGTTAGCGATGCGGGTTTGGAGGGGCGCGCTGGTTGCCGTCGCCTTGTTTTATGCCGTCGTTGAGGGTGGCCGGGCCGGTGCCAGGATCGTTTCTGTATCGCGGTGTGGGAAGGACCGGGGGAATCGTCGTGGTGGATGGGAGCGGGACGAACTACTATCAGATCGTTCCCTAAGGCGGCGCTGGCTTCCAAACCACCGAAGACTATACCGCCGCGTCGTCCAGGAGTTCAGCCAGTCGCGCAACGGCGCCCGAATCGCTTTTTCCTCCTCCCATTGGGGAGACATCGAGAACGATTATCAGAGTTCCAACCTTCCGAGCCAGCGGATCTTCCTCATGAACGCCGACGGCACCGGAGTCCGCCAGTTGGGTTACCACAACCCCAACGCCGCCTCGGAGGTAATATCTCCATCTCGGCGCCGCCAAAAGGCTCCTGCATGCAGCCGCAATCACTCCGGCGGGCTTTCCGAATCGCCAGAGCGAAAGCAGACTTGAACGGCGACGGCACAATCAGTATCTCGGACGTACAGCAGGCGATCGCCCAGGCACTGGGCATGGCGCCGCCAACGGCCGACCTGAACGGCACCGGAACGGTGAACGTATCGGACGTCCAGACAACCATCAATGAGGCGCTGATCGCGGGGTGCTCGCAGTGACGATCGGGGTCGAACGGGCCAGGGAACTTATTGCGTTACAGCTATGGCGGAAGCGAGGGTTGTGGTACCCACTAATAAGATGACGGGCGAGCGCTTCGTCTTCCCAGAGCGCCTCCTTGGCCCAGACTCTATGGGAAACGGTGAAGAACGGGGCGATCAACCTTCCCGTAGCGACGCCGCCGGATCGATACGCGCGGCGCGCAACATCGGCAGCAGCCCGGCGAGCAGTCCGATGGCGACGAGAACGACCGGCGGCAGCAGGAAGCTCACGGGATCGTGCCTGCCGACTCCGAACAGCAACGAGGCAATCAATCGGGCCAGCGCCCACGATGCCGCGAGGCCCGCGGCCGCGCCGGCGATGACCTGGAGCAGGCTCGATTGCACCACCAGCCATGCAACCTGCGAAGGGCTGGCGCCGAGCGCGAGGCGGACTCCCAATTCGCGCGTGCGCCGCGCGACACCGTGATTGACCACGCCGTAAATTCCGGCAGCGGCCAGCACCAGGGCGATGAACGCGAAGCCTCCCACCAGCCACGCCAGCGACCGCGGCGCGGCGGCGGCGGCGGACACGATTGTGCCCATGCGCGCGATCTGGCTTACGGCGCAGGTGGGGCAGACCTGCCGCGTCAAGTTTGGCAAGCTCTGTTCCAATGCTGAGGGATCGTTCGCGACGCGCGCCACCAGCGCGAGATTCGGAGGAGTCGCGGTGGCCTGGGTGAGCGGCAGGTAGATATCGCCATCGACCCAATCGGGCGTGCCGTTGAGTGAGTACTCCTTGACGTTGTCCACCACGCCGACGATGGTTCGCCAGCGATCTTCCCAGACCATGCGCACGCGGCGGCCGATGGGACTGGCATTGGGCCAGAACTTCTCGGCCATGGTCCGGCCGATGAGGACGACGGGATCGGATGTTTTAGTATCGGCGGCGGCGATGCCGCGGCCCTGGAGTAGACGGATGCCGAGGGTGTCGAGGACTTCGGGTGTGACGGCGGTGGTCCAGAGGACGTACTGCGGCGCACCGGGTGGACGGGGATGGTCTTCGATGGCGCAACTCGAGGCGGCCATGTCGGGCGCGAGCGGAAGGTGGCTCATGGCGGCGGCGCTTTGGACGCCCGGATAGGCGGCCAGTTTTTCGCGAACGGCCTGGGAGAGCGCGACGGTCTTATCGAGCGAGGCGGTGACGGTGCGGTCAGGGCTGAGCTGCGCGGTGACGACGGATTCCACGCGAAAGCCCGGATTGACGTGGAGCATGGTCCAGAAGCTGTGCAGCAGCAGGCCCGAGCCCACCAGGAGGATGGTGGCGAAGGCGGCTTCGGCGGTGACGAGCGCGGCGTCGGTGCGCAGCCCCATGCGGCTGTGGGTGGTGCGTGGGCTTTCGGCGGGAACGGCTGCGCGCGCGCGCCACGCGGGAAGCATTCCGAACAGCAGTCCGCTCCCCAAGGAGAGCGCGGCGGCGAATAGGATGATGGCGCGATCGATGGAGACTTCCGCCAGCCGGGGCGTGTCGGCGGGCAGCAGGTCCTTCAGCATAGCGAGCAGTGCGAACGCGAGCAGCGTTCCCAGGATTCCGCCGGTGACAGAGAGCAGGAGAGACTCGGTGAGCAGTTGGCGCGCCAGGCGGCCGGGTGTGGCGCCCAGGGAGACGCGGAGCGCGAACTCGGCGCGCCGCGCGGCGGTCTGCCCGATCATGAGGTTGGCCACGTTGACGATGGCGATCAGGAGCACGAGCGCGACGGCGCCCATTAGCAGCAAGCTGCGTTCGCGCACGCCGGCCACGATTTCGTCGCGGAGTGGAGCGAGGTGGATATCGACGCCCCAGGAATCGGGCATGCGCCACGGGAACATGCCATGGACGCGCGGAGTCCAGCCTCGCAGTTCGGCGTTCGCGGCCTTCCGGGTGACGCCATCGCGCAGGCGGACGATGGTGCTGCACACGCTGATGCCCCAGTAAGCGCCGATGTCGGTAGGGTCGAGCGTCATGGGAATCCAGAAAGCGGCGTCGGGCGATGGGAACTGAAATCTGTCCGGCATCACGCCGGCGATCTGATACGAAACGTCATCCAGCACGAGTTCCTGGCCTAAGACGTCGCGGCGGGCGCCGTAGCGTTGCTGCCAGAAGGCGTGGTTGAGGATGACGGTGTGGGCGGCGCCGGCGCGGTCGGCATCGGAGGAGAAATCGCGTCCGAATTGCGGGGTGATTCCCAGAACGCGGAAGAAATTCGCGGAGACCTGCGCGCCTTGGATGCGCTCGGGAAAGCCGCTGCCGCGCATATTGAAGGTTTCGAGTCCGATGTAGGACGCGTAATCGGCGAGGCGGCTGTTCGCGCGCATCACGTCGAAGTGGCCGCGGAGATTGAGGTAGTCGGCGAGGTAGAGGCGCTCGGGCGCGGCGAACGGCAGCGGGCGGAGGAGCACGCCATCGAAGACGCTGTAGACGGCGGTGGTCGAGCCGATGGCGAGGGCCATGGTGGCGAGAGCCATGGCGGCGAAGGTGCGGTTCTTGAACAGGAGGCGCAGTCCGAATAAGGTGTCGTGGCGAAAATGGTCCCAGAAGGCCGTGCCGCGTGAATCGCGGCATTCTTCGCGGATGAGTTCGACGGGGCCCATGGTGGCGGCGGCGCGGCGGCGCGCCTCCATTGGGTCGAGTCCATGAGAGGCGAGGTCGCACGCTTCGGCATCGAGATGCGCGGCGAGCTCGGCTTCCATCTCGCGTTCAACGCGCGAGCGGAATAGGATGGCGCGGAGAGTCAATAGCAGTTGTTGGAGGCGGCGCATGGACGGCTCCTATACCGATTCGAGAATGCCGTTGATAGCACTCGAAAGTTTGGCCCACTGGGCTTTCTCGGCCGCGAACTGGCGGCGGCCGGCGGGCGTAAGGGAGTAGATTTTGGTAGGGCGGTCGCCGTTCGATTGCTGCCACTTGCCACGGATCCAGCCCTCAGTTTCGAGCTTGTGGAGGGCGGGATAGAGCGAGCCGTGGCTGGCTTGCAGGGTCTCGTTGGACATCTGGCGAAGGCGCTGGGAGATGGCCCAGCCGGTGCGCGGTTCGAGTTCGAGAATCTTGAGGATCAGCAGGGTGAGGGTGCCCTGGACTAGGGTCGGCGATTTGCTCATAGCGTTCAGATTACCAGTATATATCGGATACCTGAATTGGACGATGGGGAGTGGGAGTGGTCAGGAAAAACTTGTTCACCGCTGAGACGCATGCCGCACGGACTTGGCGGGTGCAAAAACTCATATAACCGAACCTTTTTCCCCGATTGTCCCGAAACTTCAGCAAGGGTATAATCTACAGAGTACGGTTGGTGAGGAAAACCACCTTGCGATTCTGCGCCGTTCTTGCGTTCCTGCTCGCTGCGGCAGTCCCTGAACCACTTGATGCGGGAGCTCTCACTTTCAACTTCGAAGGGTTCCCCGACCGCACCATACTCACCGTTCAGTACGCCGGCATCGCGTTCACCAATGGCATTATCCTGTCCGCGGGCGTTACACTGAACGAGTTCGAATTCCCGCCGCACTCCGGAAGCAATATAACCTCCGACAACGGGGGACCGATCACTATCGGCTTTGCCGCGCGTTTCCAGAGTTTCAGCGGGTATTTCACCTACGGCGTGCCAATCACCATACAGGCTTTCGACGCTTCCGATAACCTGCTTGCGGCGGCAGCCTCCCGCTTCTCAAACAATGAAGCCCTGTCCGGTGTCACCGGTAGCCAGCCGAACGAGCTTCTGGCCGTTAGCAGTTCTGCGGCAAACATCGCCAAGGTGGTGATCACCGGCGCCGCCGGTGGAACGTCATTCACTATGGACGACATAAGTGCTTCTTCGTTCAGTCAGTGCGACCTGAACCAGGACGGGAACGTGAACGTGGTCGACGTGCAGGGCATTATCGACGAGGACCTAGGCGTCATACAGGCAACCGACGATCTTAACCAGGATGGCGCCGTGAACGTCGTTGATGTCCAGATCGTGATCAACGCGGCCCTTGGTTGGGCTTGTGCGGCAACCTAGATAGAGTATCGGTGTACCGCGAACCTTTTGCAAGATGAAGCAAATGAAAACAACACTTATCTCAATCATCTCCATCGCAGCACTTCTCGGAATCGGAGGCATCTGGCTTTATGCCCGGCCGTTCGCCACTCCGCCGCCTACCCAGGCACCAAAACAAGAGCCGAGAAGTTTCTCATCTGTACGCCCACAAGTTATCGCGCCAACGGTCGGCACAGTGACGGCGACGCCGGCTATGATTGCGGTCAATACGCCAACCCCTGTTACCCTAGCCGTTCAAATCGCCGGCTCTTCATTGATCCCGAACGGCGTCAATCTCCTGCGTCTTGGCGCCGTCGGCACGCAGCCGACGATCATCGGACAACCCCAGGGAAACGGAAGCACCACGTACACCATTCAGACGACCTTCAACGAAACCAGTACCGGACAGATTCAATTGCAAGTCTCCGCGGCATTTCAGGGGCAGTTAAGACGGATCACGTCCCCCATAACGGGGGTTATAGTGGGGAGCGCCTTGAACTCAACATCTTCGAAGTTCACGGTCATCTACCCCCCGACGCTCTATCTCATGGGAACGCCCGCGCCAGGTGTCTTTTTCTTAGATAGCTCTCCAGGAGGAGTCGTTATCGGCGGCGGCGCGCCTCCCCTCGGTTCTTCGGAGGCAACATCTGGCTTCGCAGTCACCATTTCTGCGGCGCCCTACAGCGTTTCTGGTAGTTTTGATATAAACCAGTACCTCTCCACCAATTACCCTGATTCCGCGGCCGATGCCGGCGCCATCACATCGATCTCCATAGGCGGCCAGCCCGGATACGAGTACGAATTCCAGAATGAGGAGGGTGGAGGAAAGCCGATAGCGGTCGTGTACTACGACGGGTATGTCTACGAATTAGACTACGCCTCCACAAACAATATCCCAGGCTTCTCGGATCAAGAGGGTTTGAGCGCGTTCAACACGGTTCTGCAGAACTTCACATTCAATCAATGAGGTGGCTGCGTGAAGATATCTTTCGCGTGGAGCTTTCTTTCGTTCGTCGGGCTGTTCGGGTTGCCCCCTGCAAGCGGTCAGGCAATTCTCTCAGTCCCGTTCATCTGCGAGTGGGCTAACACCGCCGGCGGGTGCCCTTCTGGCAACTGGGCGCACAGCGCAAATTGTGGGCCGACAAGCGTCTTAATGGTAGCTGATGCTTATAACAACTCGCTGCCAATAGCCCAACAGGTCAATCTGGCCGACGACTGGCTGTACGCGAATTACGGCACGACGTATGGCAACCCGCTTGCGAACAATTACCTTGGCTATGGCACGAACACCACGGAGTTGGCTGCTCTCGCTGACGGCGAGTTCAGCCTCTCCAATGTGGTAGCTTTCTCCGGGTGGACGGTATCCCAATTGCAGCAGGAACTCGCCAACGGCTACCCCGTTGTCGTCTACGTATATGCGCGCATGGAGATCGCGTCACACGACGCTCACTACATGGTGCTTTTGGGAATGGACAGCGAAAACGTCTACGTGGATGATCCGGGGCTGCAATTCGGAGGGCAGAGATCTGCCACTGACACAACCCCCGGTAGGGCATACCCAATAAATCAATTCAGCGCCGCATGGGCGGCGCATGGCAATTCGGGCGTCAGTATCCACCCCAATCAGGCTGGCGGTTTCGTTACCGTGAGTGCGGCACTAGACGGAGGCGCGTGGCCAAGTTCCGGCATTTCGCCTGTAAGTTATAGCATCACCGGCCCAACTGGTCCAGTCGCTGGCGCCGGTTTGGTCCCCGTAGAAACCGTCGCGAATCTTCCGCCAGGAACATACACCCTTACGTTTACCAGCGGCGGTCCGACCAACAGCGCCCTCTCGGATATTCTTCCCTGCGCCACACCTCTTATCAATGCGAGCTGCACTGCTACACTCACTGCCGGCCAGAACCTCTTATTCACTCTCCAGTTTGCAGGGAACCTGCCGACAGCAGGTTTTACAATGTCAGGCTTGAGCCCTCCTCCCGTGACGGTAACCAAGAACAATGGATCAACGTTGACTGTATATACCTCGCCCGGGGGGACTGCCAGCGTGACGTTTGATGGAAGCACGCGGAGCACTGCTACGAGTGGGGCTAGTATCACGGGCTGGCAGTGGATGGTCAATGGTTCCGCTGTAGCGACAGTGCCGACGTTTACCCAGTCGCTGTCTGCCAGCGCGTCGACTGGACAGTCGATTACCTACCAGATCATTCTGGTGGTCACAGACAGCAACGGGGCTCAATCCCAGCCCGCCCAGGGAACCGTTGTAGTGAGCAATTGCATCTTTGTATGCGAGATTCAATAGTGTTTGTCGATTATCGGAAAGAACGCCGTCTTTTGTCCACCATCGTCAGCATCGCCGCTATACTGGCAGCACGATGTGCACCGGGTGCTTCAGGCTGTGCCTGCTCCGAGTCCGACAATCTGGGCGTCATGAAATCTGGCCGCCGACCAATTTGACGCAAGTGGTTGACCGGATCACGCCCTACGTTGAGAGAGGCGTGCTTACCGTCGTTCAGGACACTGGCCCCTTTTGAAGAGCTTCTTCGAAATCCAGGTTCCGACGGCGTTTACCTCATCGTGTTTCGCAGCGTAAGGTGCGAAGAAGAATTTCAGATTCTCGCCTGCAAAGGCATGTTTGAAATGCGATAAGATGGCTTCTCCCCGGCGGGCCGACGGCGACTTTCAGCCCATTTCGAACGATATGTGGGCTTATCGTACTTTGTCCAGTCGGCGCTCATCGTGGGAAGCCGGTCCTGCGCGATGAGACGAAGGCAGCTCGGCAAGGTGCCCAATCTTTCGTGCGAAATGCGCAGGCCTTCGCGGGCGTGCCGAAGCTACCGATATTTCACGGTTTACGCCCGGCCAATCATGCGCCGCGTCCGTTGCGGGCGGCTTGGTCCGCAGGCCGGACCGCGCCACGCCTTTGCAGAGATCGGTTCGGGGAGTACCCTGATCCTAAGGAGATCCCATGCGGAATATGCTGCGCGATATTCGATATGGGCTGCGGACGCTAGCCAAGAACAAGGGGTTTACGGCAGTAGCGATTCTGGCGCTGGCACTCGGCATCGGCCCGAACACGGCAATCTTCAGCGTGGTCTGGGCTACTCTGCTGGCTCCGCTTCCGTATCCCGACGCAGACCAGATAGTGGTCGTCTGGCTGAAAGCCAAAGGTGAGCGGGGTCCATCCTCCTCTGACGATTATCTGGCGTACAAGAACCAGAGCCGGTCTTTCCAGCGTCTCGACTACAGTCCCTGGGTGCAGCTTCATCTGACCAGCTCTGACCGCACGGAGGATATCGTCGGCGGAATGAGCGCGCCCGGATTCTACGCGATGAACCTCCGAACTAAGATGGCGCTCGGCCGCGACTTCCTCCCCGAAGAGGGCGAGCCCGGCAAAGACCACGTCGCGATCATCACGCATCGGCTTTGGGTGGAACGCTACCACAGCGATCCGCAGATCATTGGCAAGCAGATTCAGATCGAGGAACAGCCTTACACCGTGGTGGGTGTTCATCTGGCCGGAGCGGAGGATCGCCAGAGCACGCAGTTCGCGGTTCCGTTTCCCTCGACATCGAAGGTTCATTATTGGGGCAACATCTTCGGCCGCCTCAAGCCGGGCGTTACCATTGCTCAGGCGCAAGGGGAGCTGGCGGTCATCGATCGTCGCCTCCTACCCACGCGGAACCACGACTTTCCTCCGAACGCTTGGAGTGTCAGCGTAGAACCCCTGAAGAACGATTGGCTCAGCAAGAACCTCGAACGCAATCTCTGGTTATTGCTCGCATCAGTCGGCTTCGTGCTGCTCATTGCCTGCGTTAACGTAGCCAACCTGCTGCTTGCAAGAGGGATCGCGAGAGAGAAAGAAATCGCCGTTCGCTCCTCGCTGGGCGCTTCCCCGCGGCAGGTATTCGCGCAGCTCATCACCGAAAGCCTGGCGCTGGCCATTCTGGGAGGCGCAATCGGGATTGGGCTCGGTTGGGCACTGATGAAGTTTGTTCTGACCATGCTGCCCGGTAACACTCTCCCCACCGAAGCGGTGGTTCGGTTGAATTTCCCTGTCTTGCTATTTACCCTTGGTGTCACCTTACTCTCAGGCGTTCTGTTCGGTTGTGCTCCCGCCTGGCGGGCGTCCAAGGTGGACCTGGCCGAAATGTTGAAACAGGGGGCGCGCGGGGGCGGCCGGCGTACGCGAATACAGGGAATGTTGGTGACCGCGGAGTTTGCGCTGGCTCTCACGTTGCTGGCCGGAGCGGGCATGGCGTTGCACAGCTTTTGGCTGCTCACTCAGATCGATACCGGGGTTCGCACCGACCACATCTTTACCGCGTTCTTGAGCTCGCCGAAAAAGCAATTCGCGAATCAGGAAGCCATCGTCGCCAACGCTCGCCAGGTGATGGAGAAGGTACAAGCAGTGCCGGGTGTGCAGAGCGTGGCGCTGACCACGGGCCTGCCCTTAACCGGGCACGGCGATTTTCCCTTCCGCATCGCAGGTCAACCGGTGGCAGACGCCAATCGTCCGAATGCCGATTTCAATATCGTGACCCCGACCTACTTCAGCACCTTCCACGTCCGTCTCATGCGGGGCCGGTTCCTCACTGACGACGACACGGGCGGTAGCCCGCAAGTAGTGGTAGTCAACGAATCCTTTGTGCATCGCTACCTTCAGAACGTCGACCCACTGAGCCAGCGTTTGCTGATTGAACAGCTCGTGCCTTACGGGAAACTCGGTCCGGCCACCGAGCGGCAGATCGTGGGCGTATATCATGACGTCAGCAATGGCGAACATCTGAGCGACAAGCCGGCACCGGCCATCTTGGCGCCCTTCTGGCAAAATCCGTGGCCGAATACAGGGCTCGTCGTGCGAACCTTAATCGACCCAAAGCTGATGCATAGGAACATAGACAACGCTGTGTTGGCAGCCGCTCCCTCAAGTTTGTTGGGCCATGTGGGGACAATGGACCAAATCGTGAGTGAGCAGCTCATCACCGACCGTTTCGGAATGGTTCTCTTCGCCGGATTCGCGGGACTGGCGCTGCTACTCGCCGCGCTCGGCATCTACGGTGTGATGGCTTTCGCCGTCGCACAGCGTAGTCAGGAGATCGGATTGCGCATGGCGCTTGGCGCGCAGCAGAGTGAGGTCATGAAGCTGATCCTGACGGGCGGGATCAAGCTGGCTTCGCTCGGCGTTGTCGTCGGCATTGCCGGCGCCTGGACGTTGGGCCACTTCTTGCACGGCACGCTCTACGGAGTTGGCACGGTCGATGTGGTCAGCTTTGCCGCCGTGATATTCCTGCTGCTGGCTGCGGCGCTCGTTGCCTGTTACGGGCCGGCCAAGCGCTCCACCAGAGTGGACCCGATGGCCGCTCTACGGGAACAATAATCCTTAGGCGGCTGCTTTTCGCTGAGCACTCCGGCGCCGAATACGGGCCCATGCCGTAACCGATAAACTATCCAGTCCCCGCTTTCTCGTCTGACCAGCCGCCAGATATCGGACGCTTCTAGTTGGCGCTGGAAGCCGGCCCCGACCGTGTGTGCGTGATCGGTGTGAACTGCCGCTTTCGCCCGCTATTGTCGCGGCGGGCGGCCGGACTGCTCCTCAAATAGCTAGCGATAATTACTCATAACACTCCTCATGCCGAGCGCCAGAATTTGGGGCGGGGGCTATCGTTCCGACCGGCCGGAGCGTCCAAAGGGAATGATCCCAGACCTGCGATTGGCGGCGCGGATGCTGCGCAAGCACCCAGGTTTTACCCTGGTGGCGGTGCTCACCCTGGCGCTCGGCATTGGCGCGACCTCGGCCGTCTTCAGCCTGATTCAGGGCGTGCTACTGACTCCGCCTCCATACCAGGAACCCGACCGGCTGGCGCTCATTCAGGCGGTGCGAACTGACGGAAAGGCGATGGCGAGCCCGCAAGGGTGGGCAGCTACACAGTGGCAGGAGTGGCAGAAGCAATCGAAGACACTCCAGTCGATGGCGGCGTATGGGTGGACGTTCAATTTCCTGGTCCGGCAGGACGGCAGCGAGTCCATGGAAGGAATGGCGGTCACGGGTGACTACTTCCGGGTGATGGGACTCAAGCCGCTGATCGGCCGCACGTTTTCCGCGGCAGAAACCGGGTTCCCGACGGCGCCGGTGGTAATCCTGGGATACGACCTTTGGCAACGCAAGTTCGGCGGCGATCCGCACATCGTGGGCCAGGCCATTCGCATGAGCCGGAGGGAGGTGCCACCAACGGTAATCGGAGTGATGCCGCCGGGGGTGCGATTTCTGCCCGATCCGGGCGCGGCGGACGAACCGAATTACAACGTCAATGCCACGGTAGATTTCTGGATTCCGGATTCGCCCAACCCGAAAGGTCTGAACGATACCTACTGGAATGTCATCGGGCGCTTGCGCCCGAGTGCTTCGCCGCGCGAAACGCGGGAGGACCTAAAATTGATCACCACGCGACAGGCCGATTCTCTGCGGCTATTCCAGGGCTTCGCACCGCGGGTGCAGCCGCTTGCCGAAGAGATGAATCGCGACGGGCGTCGTATCCTGCTTCCGCTGCTCGGTGCGGCGGCTCTGGTCCTGCTGATCGCGTGCGGCAACGTAGCAGCTCTGCTGCTGGTGCGCGGCTTGCAGCGGCAACAGGAATACGCCGTGCGCGCCGCACTAGGGGTGAACCGCCTGACGATCTTCCGCCAGGTCTCGACGGAGAGCCTTCTGATGGCTATGGTGGGAGGGTTGTTCGGTGTGGTGCTCGGAGTCGCAGCGGTACGGATCTTCAAACTGATCGGTGGCCACGCGATTCCGCGGCTGGACGCAGTCACCACGGGCTGGCCGGAACTGGCGTGCGGCATCGCTGCCGCGATCGTGGCGTCGGTGCTCGCGGGACTCATTCCCGCTCTGCGTGCATGCCGGCTCGACCCCATCAGCGTGCTCAAAAGCGCCGGTCCGAAAACTAGCGCTGGCCGCGGCGAACGGCGCCTGTTGCGCGGCGTCACCATGGTGCAGACCGCGCTCACGCTATCGCTGCTCATGGGCGCGGGCCTGCTGATCCGCACCATGATCAACGTTTCCAACGTAAGGTCGGGCTTCCATACGAGTCACGTGCTGACGATGACCGTGACCGCTGTGCAGGGCGATCTCGACGCGTTTCATCGGCGAGCCCTCGACCGAGTGACCGCGCTCGCCGGGGTGGACGGCGCCGCCTTCGCATGGGGCGTGCCGCTGACCGGCAAAAATTGGCCGGCTAAAGCGGAAATCGAGGGGCAACCGCCGGCAATGAAAGACAGTGAGCGCATCGCCATTCCGCTGCGCTCCGTTACCACCGGCTATTTCAATCTTCTGGGGTTGAAACTGGAGCAGGGCCGCGATTTCCGCTCCACGGACAAGAAAAAGGCGCCCTTCGTCATGATCGTCAACAAGGCGCTGGCGGACCGCTACTTCCCGGATGGCGTCGCGCTGGGTAAAAAGATCTGGCTGGGCGACCGGAAGCAGAACCCGGACGGAAATAGTCGGCGTGGTCACCAACAGCCGAACAGACGACCTGACGCACGAGGCCGAACCCGAGATCTACCTTTCGTTCTGGCAGGCAGGGGCGTTCTCGAAGCACCTGATGATCCGAAGCCCGGGCGATCCGCGGGCGGTGATGGCGTCAGTAGCGTGCGAGTTGCATGGGGTCGATCCGACGGCGTCGGTGGAGAATATGAAGACACTCGATCAGATTCGCGACGACTCACTGGCGTCGCGAACTTTCGCCATGCAATTGCTGATCGGGTTTGCGGCCATCGGTAGCGTGCTCACGCTGGTCGGCATCTATGGCGTGTTGTCGCTTTCGGTGGCGGCACGCCGACGCGAAATCGCTATCCGAGCCGCAGTAGGCGCGGGGCGGCGGGACATCCGCAATCTGGTGTTTGCCGAAGGATTCGGCTTGATCGCCGGCGGGGTGATCTCCGGGATCGCGGCGTCCTTCGTTCTGGCTCGCGTGCTGCGATCGTTCCTGTTCGAGGTAGATCCGGCGGATCCCGTGACGCTGGCCAGCGTCGGCGTTTTGTTCGCGGTGGTAGCACTGCTGGCGTGCTGGCAGCCGACCCGACGAGCCGCGGAGATCGACCCGATTGAAGCTTTGCGCTACCAGTGATTGGCACGGGGACTAAGGCGATGCCTGCGAAGCCATCCCCCAAACATCTCGGCCACTCGCACGTATCCCCGCACCGTCCATGCGGGCTTTGGTGCTGCACCCCAGGCGAGGAGGGCGTGGCGGGCACCATGGCAGACGCGTACTATGGCGCGATCGCACAATTCGGGAATTCCCATCAGGCCGATCCGGCTGAAGTGCTGGGGTACGTGGTGGCGCACGAACTCGGCCATCTGCTGTTAGGCCCCGGCATTCCGCGGGCAGCATCATGACTGCGGTCTGGGACGCAAAAACGCTGGCTGCCGCGCTCCAGCGCTGGCTCACTTTCAACCAGTCACAACGCACCTCGATCCATTGCGAATTGCAGGCCAGTACACAGCTCACGGGAAGTCGTTAGACCACTATGCGTTGCCTCCCGGCACGGGCCCGCTACTGACCAGCGAAAGAGCCCATTCCGGGCCGTTCTTCCAATAGTGAGCCCAATACCTGCCCGGGCCGGTCCTCTCCAAGGTCAGCGGGACGCAAAATCGAAGTACCGCCACGGGCGTTGCCAGCCTCGCTACTACAGGCCCGGCTCGACAGGCTCCGGTTCTTACCGGTCGGTTTTGCGGGCATCGTCAATGCGCAACCGCCAAGCGGGCGCCCGTTCGCTACCGACATTTGCCGTTATCGCAGCTTCCTCAGAATGGCGTGTGTTGCGTGCCAGTCGGTGGTCGATCAGATGTCAAGATTTCCTGTAGGTGAATCGGGCTGTTCCAAGATGTAGCCCAAAATCTCCCTTTTGGTTGTACAATCATTCACGTCATGGCGAAAAACAAGTTCCGCAGTAGAACGTTGTATGCGATAGCGGGTTACCTTGTGGGAACCGTAGTGGGAACAATCGTCTATTTCGCCTGGTATCCCAAGGCAGTCAGCTTGACTTCACCAGCCCTCTTGGGCGGTGCCATCGCGCTTTGGTGGGGAGAACGCAAGGGAAAGATCCGTTCCTTAGACGAGGAGAACCGCCCCATCAGTTTGTTCGACGATTCCGAGAAGTAAGCCGTCGGTTTGTCGAGCGGCCTGCTCGTCGATGCTGCAGAAGAGGCGAAACAGCCCGCACCACGTCAGGGTCACTTCAGGCTACGCTTGAACAGTTTACTGACGGACCGGGGTGATTACGCCTGATCAGCCCCATCCAAGAGCCGCAGCGTTATTGACCAATATCAGTAGCCTGCCCCACGTTTGGGATCGCCCGATCTTCCGGCGCGTCCGTCCACACGTCTGAAGTACGCGTCGCCGGGCGGCGTAGGAGAGGGAGCCGTGTACGCCCGTCAGCGGTAGATCGAGGCGCCGGTCGATTTCGGCGTGGGTTTGAAGGTTGCACCGCACTTGCCACAGAAGATTTCGGAATAGGAGAAGCTTCGATGGAGTGCCCCGCGTGTAAGACAGCCGTTCCCCCGCATCGGATTCATCGTGACCAACCTGGCGACGGACAGCCGCGGTGGTGCGCTGAGGCCGAGAAAATATTAATTTTCTTTAAGAATGCGGCTGAGGCGATCAGGGTCGGTGTATAGTACCGGAAACCAGAAGCCAAAATTGAAACTCTGGAAAGGACATCATGACCCGGGAGAGGTTTGAATACATGGCCTCCGTGGCCATCATTGTGTTGGTTTTTGCCTTCTTCTGCTATCGGAAGGGGATTGAGGTGCTACCCGGCATGGTCGGAATTTTGTTGCTGGGCGGATGCTACGGCTACTTTATGGGCGGCGCGGCTAAGCGGCGTTCCTGGAGCGTCGCTAAAATCAAGTTGGCTGGATTACTTCCCTGCATTGCTATGGGTGCCGTAGTGCTTCAACTACAACTAGCTCCCCGCTTTGCAAAGTACATTCTGTCACAGGACATGTTCTTTCTCTGGCTGGTGGCTGGGTTCGTTGCTCAGGGTGTCGCATTTAAGGTTGCGGGGATTCCGCTCAGCAGGACCGGCTTTCGCGAGACAGTTTCGACGCGCGATCTACCAGACACCAAGCGCCAACTCTACTGACTTTCATTTCTGCTGCCATTGCAAACGGTATAGGCTCGCGTGGGTCCGCTTCTCGACACCACAGATGCCAGGTCAGAAGCCTTGTTCCAAATTCCAGCTTGCGGCGGCGGGATCACGAGCCGTCCTTTACCGCGACAGAACCCCGATCGCTGCTCGATGCAACCGCGGCATTGAATCCCACGTCTGCGTCTCTGTCCAATCGCAGCGGATCGCGATGCGCGGCTCCCAATCGCTTGTGCACCTGTGCACCGCACTTCCTCTACCTTTTCCAGTCGATTCCCACCGATGTATTGCCGTAAGAGCCGGTAATCTGGAAGGGCACAATTCGCACCGACTTCTCTTTCTTGAGCAGCGGGGTAATAGCTTTGACCACCAGTGCTTTAAATCCCGTTGTGGCGTCAGAAAGGTTGCCTTTCGTGTCGAGCGTGCCCTGGAGGTCGACGCGCTGGTTCAAGAGATTGTAGGTGCCGCGCACCGTCGCATGTGCTCCCGGGACATCGAAACTCGCATTGGAAATTGCGGAAATCCCGTTGCGAACCTGGATATTGCCGCGGAGCTGCGAAAGCACGGTCCGTGGATCTTCGTTCTGCACTTTCTTCGATTCGCCCCCCGCGCTTTCGCTCAAGTGGTCAATGCTGTCCTGCGTATTGGGATTCGTGAACCGGCTGCCACCCATTCCGAAGGCCAGGTCCAGGCGAATCTCCTCCAGGAATTCGCGCGGCCCCGGCGGCCACAGGAACTTTCCATTCAACGTTACGTCACCGCTGAGCCCCGGTTCGTCTTTGTTAAATAGGTACAACAGATCGTCCACCCGGCCTTGCGGCACCGCCACGTCGAAGTCCGCGGTCTTGCCCTTTCCGCCCTCGTGTCCGGCGACCGAACCGCGCACCTCAATCCGGGTGCCGCGAAAGCGAGCCACCGCGGGGGTCAGCGACACGTCGCCGTTGGTGCCGTTCACAATAGCGTCGAACGTGGTGGCGAGTTGGACCGAGTGGTCGCTGCCATCCACGTGAAACGCACTGACATCGATGTTGCCGTGGGTCTGGACCCGCGCCAGGGGGCCGGCGAACTGTCCGCGCGCATGGCCCGTGCCGGAGATGCTTTTGAAAATGCCCAGATCGATATTGTCATAGGTGAACGAACCTGAGACGGGTGTGGCCCCCACGTCGTTGGGATTCCAGGGACCGAACTTGCCTTCCGACTGGATGATGCCCGGCGGCTCGGTATTGGTGAGAGTCACACGGTAAGACATGCGCGTGCCGGACCCGACGTCGGTAATACCCAGGCGATCGATTTTGAGGAGGTAAGGTTTCTTGGCCCGATCCTCCGGGAGAAATTCCAGCATCACGCCGTCGGCCGTGATCTTCGAGATGGCGAGCGCTTTTCCGCCCGGACCGGAATTCAAGGGCACTATCGCCGGGGCCTCATCGGGGGTCTTGGGAGGGATCACCATGCGCATACCCACTACGCGCACGGCGGAAAGCCGCTTGGGAGAAGTGAGCATCCCAGCGATGGTGCCCCGTACGATCAGTTTCTCGACGGTCATGATCGGCGGGTCGGCAGGGTGCTTGTGGCGGAGAAAGCGAATGCCCTCCGCGATACAACCAGGAGGAGAGTATGTCTTGGAGAACGTGCGGATCTGAACCGGCCGGCCGGACGCTGCTTCCAGCGCTTGGGTAATAGCGTTCTCGGTAAACGGCCAATGGGCGGCCAATAGCACAATGGCGACGACGATGATTCCGAAGAGCACCGCGCCCAGGGTCCACAGCCATTTCGGCGACCGTACAGGCCGCTTCGAGCGGGATCCCTCAATGAGCATACAAGTCTATGAGCAATTCGAATACCGAAAGCCTGCGCCAGACGAAACCGTCAGCATTACGCCAAAGGGCCGGAAAAACGTTGCGATCAACGAAAAGAACGAAATCGTGGCATTTGCTAGGCGTATGCTCGACTCTGCGAGGCTGATCATCGAGGAAGTCGCGCTGGCCTTCGCGTCCCAGCAATCGCGGAGCTGCCGCTGGTGGCCGGCCCACATTCGATGATCCGCGCGCTGCCGAAAAACGTGAATGACTCTCGACCACCGGAAAAAAGACCCTCCTGGCGGAGAAATCGCAGGCGGGGAGGGGCAAACGGTACCCCGATGGGCGCCGGCCGGACAAGTACGATAAGCCCACTTTCGAGGAACTGGCCCAATGCGCAGCTCTTATTCGCTGGTAAACGCAACGACCCGCTTCTGTTTTCCCGGCGACGTTCCTAATCGAATGCTCATTTTGATAACATAACCGGACACTGTGAGGCTCATCGGATACTTGTTCTTGCTTCCGGCTGCATGGGTGACCGTTGCAGCGCTTGCTGTTCAATCCTCCAATACACCCGACTGGCAGACTGCGGCCGGGGGCAAGAAGTCCTTTGACGCCGCTTCCGTCAAGCTGGATACCGGCGACTTCCGTCCTCCCAGCTTTGCGCTCGATAACGGCAACGACTTCAAACCCGGCGGCCGATTTTCCGCCGACTTCGGTGTCATGACCTACGTGCAATTCGCCTACAAGGTGCGGTTTACCCAACAGCAAATACGAGCCATGCAGGTGCGCCTGCCGAAGTGGGTTTTGTCCGACCGCTACGCCATCGAAGCTAAAGCCGACGGGCTTCCCACTAAAGACCAGATCCGGCTGATGATGCAATCGCTGCTGGCTCAGCGCTTCCAATTGGCGGTCCATTTCGAAACGCAGGAAACTGCAGTGTTCGTGCTAACTCTCGTGAAGCCCGGCAAGCCGGGGCCTAAACTGCACCCGCATAGCGAAGGTCCGCCATGCGATAACTCGCCCGCTACCGCGTTCCCGCCCGAGTGCTACGTGGAGATGCTGATGATGAAGAACGCCGAGTTGCACGGGGGTTCGCGTGCCACCACCATGGATCGGCTCGCGGAGGCGATCCCGGCGATGGGCAGACTCGACCGGCCCATCGTTGACCAGACCGGCATCCGCGGGGAGATTGACTACGAAATCGAGTGGCTGCGCGACGTGAACCCTAACGAGCCACCCAGCGCCAACCCGCCGCCCGCCGATCCAGGGCCGACATTTCTGGAAGCGCTCCGCGAGCAGCTTGGCATGAAACTTCAGCCGGCCAAGCTGCCGCTGCGAGTTCTGGTGATCGATCATATCGAACGGCCCTCCGAGAACTAAGCGCTATACCTTCGAAGAAAAAAAGTAAGCGTCTAGCGAACCTAGGGGGGCGACTCAGCGGTGGGCCGCAAACCAGCGCGCGGGAGTGAGTTGCGCAACCTCGCTCATCGTTCGACGATCCAAGCCCGGTAAGACGCTGGCAAGATACTCCTTCACCGGTATGTCCAGCCGGCGGCAGGATTCCACCACCGAGAGGATCGCAGCAACTTTTGGCCCTGCTTTCTCGCTGCCTACGTGCAGCCAGTTCTTGCGACCGAGCGCCACTGGCCTCATCGAGTTCTCTGCCAGATTGTTGGAGAGTTCGACTTGCTCGTACTCCAGACACCGCAGCAGCTTCGGCCACATGTTGAGTGTGTAGGCCGCCGCCTTACCCAGCGCACTCTTGGGCAGCGCCTGCAGCAACAACAGTTGACAGGTTTCGCGAATCTCATTGACCCACGGCTGCGCATGCTCGCGCCGCTGCGCCAGGCGCTCGCCGTCGCTCATGCCCTGCCGACGCGCCTCGCGGTCAACCAGAAATAGCGCGTCCATCCGAATCACCATCTTCACCGCTTCGGCGTCATTCGGGTTCAATTTGACCGCGTCCACAAACTTGCGCCGGGCATGCGACCAACACCCCGCGAGCACGATCTTCGGCCCACCCACGCCGTCATAAGCCTGGTAGCCGTCCGTTTGCAAAATGCCTTCCCAATCGCCCAGAAATAGTTTCGGACCTTCACGTCCTCTTCCTAGGCAGAAGTCGAATACCGTCTCGCCACCCGGCTTGCCGTACTGCCACAAGTACGCCTGGTGATTACTGCCGCGCCGATCGGCCGATCTGGTTGTGGATGGCCGTCTACTCGTCGAAATCAAATGCGCCGACCAACTGAGCAACGAGCACCTCGCTCAGTGCATCAACTACTTGAAGGCTTCGGGCCTCCACCTCGCCTTACTGATCAACTTCCGTAAGCCACGAGTGGAGTGGCGGCGCGTCGTCCACAACCTCTGATTCGCGTCCATTCCCGTTCATTCGCGGTTATCAAATGCTGCTTCGCACGCGAAGCGTCTGCCGCTGCGAGCGGCTTCGTTCAAGTCCCGATCACGTCAACTGGATCAACGTGCCTCAATTGACGCGGGGGGGGCGGCCAGTCCGGTTCTACTATAGGAAGGTTGTCAGGGCACCATCGGGCGGAATACGCGCTACTCGGAAAAAGCCCCCGGCGCTTGAGGCGCTTGTTGCGCACTGAAGAAATGGCTCGGTAGTGAACTCGCTACCCCTGCCGCTTGGCGATCAGCTTTCTGACTTTGGGGACCAGATCGAGTGGGACGCTCATCACGGTCTCGGACGGTGCCACACCCCTTTCATCTTCGACGGTGGCATCTTTTTCGCTCTGTTCCTCATAGTGAGCTAATACGCGCCTCACTCGTGCCTCATCCCACCCCGATGGCAAATCGTTCTTGCTCATTGCTGCTTCTTCCTTCGTCGCCGCCGAAACGCAGCGAGTGGTTTACCCGAGGTCGATGACGGAAGTCCTGAAAACACCTGCGGAGGGTCGTCCCAGACGTCGCCGGATCGGGATAGAACCGGGCATCCAAGTGCTTCTGAGATCATTCTAGCGCCGCGAGGAATCGCGCGTACGGCACGCGGTCGCCCTACCACCCCGCCCACTTCGTCCAAAACTTTTCGGCCTTCTTGCGCGTGGCGGGGCGCGAGTTCTTGAGCTGCGATTCCACAAACGCCAACACCGGCTTCTTGTTCTGAATGTGCTCGAAGAAGCGGTCGAGGGCCTGGATGGCGTGGCCGGCGGCGACATTGCGGCACTCGGGAGTGGCGTAGTGGGCGCGGCTCACCTTGACGATTTCTCTGGCGATGCGGTCGGCCAGGTGCGGCTTGGCGAGCGCGATGTCGGCCGCGCCCTGGATGGTATTGGCGGCGGCGATCAGTTCGTGGCCGGTGATGGGCGCGAGATAGCGATCGAGCAATTTGTCGATCCGTCCCTCGGAATCGACCCGCGCCAGGTGGCCCAGGATGCGGCTGGAATTCCATCGCAGGATGCGGGTTTCGCCCTCCAGCAGGTGGACGAAGAAATCGAAGCGGGGATACAGCAGGTCGGGATCCTGCTCGCTCAGAAGGCAAAGCTGCTTGGCGGATCCGTACTTGGTGCGGGCTTCAGGCGACGCTAAGCCATCGCAGAGGGTGTCGACCTGCCCGGCTGTGGAGCAAGGCATTTGCCTAAGGATAATCCTGTAAGAACCCGGTGTCGAGGGGCTGGCTCAGGGGATTAGCCCGGCGGCGAGAAAGTAGAATGGATATGGGGCCGTCCCGCATTCCGGCTCCGGGTCTTGGAGTGCGGGCAAGGAGTCATCATGGACGGCCAAGAGATCATTCGCCGATGCCGGTTGCTGGCGCAGCAAACCGAGGAACCGGGCCACATTACGCGCACCTATCTTTCGCCGCCGATGCACGAAGTGCACCGCCTGGTGCGCTCGTGGATGGAAGCCGCGGGAATGACCACGCGGGTGGATGCCGTGGGCAATCTGCGCGGAGTCTACGGGGACGGCCCGCGGTTGATGATGGCATCGCACCTCGATACCGTCCCGCACGCCGGGGCTTTCGACGGCATTCTGGGAGTGATGATCGCGATCGCGCTGGTGGAGCAGCGGCCGCCGTGCGCGGTCGAAGTCGCGGCGTTCGCCGAAGAGGAAGGCGGACGCTTCGGCGTCCCGCTCATCGGCAGCCGGGCGCTGGTGGGAGATCCGGTAATGGAGGAAGGGGTGCTCGCAGCGATCCGTGAGTTCGGACTCGATCCCGCGCGGATTCCGGAAGCGGTTCTCGATCGCGAGGTAAAAGCGTACCTGGAGTTCCATATCGAGCAGGGTCCGGTGCTGGAGAGCCTGGGCGCGCCGGTGGGTGTGGTGGAAGCCATCGTGGGCATCAGCCGATGGGATGTTCGATTCGAGGGAAAAGCGAACCATGCCGGCACCACGCCCATGGATATGCGGCGGGACGCGCTGGCCTGCGCCGCGGAGTGGATCGGGCTGGTGGAACACGTGGCTGAGGGGACGCCAGGGCTGGTGGCGACGGTGGGGAAAATCGACGCGCGGCCGGGCGCCGGGAACGTGATTCCGGGCCTGGTGACGGCCAGCCTGGACGTGCGCCATGCCCTGGATGAAACGCGGGAGCGGGCCCTGAATATTCTGCTCGATGGCGGCGAACACATTGCGCGGCGGAGGGGGATCGCGTTCGAGGCCGAATCCCGAACCGACCAGGCGGCAGTCGCGCTCGACTTCGAATTGGTGGAGGACGCCGTGAAATCCGCCGGCTTTCCGGTGCATCGCATGGTGAGCGGCGCGGGACACGATGCCATGATCCTGGCGCGCAAGGTACCGGCGGCGATGCTGTTCATACGGAGTCCGGGAGGCATCAGCCATCATCCGGACGAGTCGGTGCTGACGGAAGACGTGGACGCCGCGCTGGCGGTTGGCGCGCAGGCGCTGCGCGCGTGGAATGAAGACTACTTTTCGGCTTTTTCGTGATGGGGTGAAAGCGAGCGCACCACCAGGCCGATTCCGCCCACCAGCAGCACCAGCATCACAATGGTGTTGAAGAGACTGGTGGGCTGAAAGTAAATGTGCATGTTCATGATCACGCCGGCGAGAATGAACAACGCGCCGCCGGCGGTGAGCAGCCAGCCAATGACGCTGCGCCCGTTCCAGAACAGAATGCCGATGCCGAACAGCAGGGGAAGCAGCGTAATGCCGAAGGCATTATCGCCGTGGAACATCCAATACGAACCCATTACGGTGACGCGGCTTGCGAGCAGGTAGCCGCCGACGCAGGTCATCACGAAGCCCATCAGGAAATGTCCGAGCCCGCCGGGAGTTCCGCCGACGTCGCTCAAGCGACGGTCTTCCATCAATGAGAGGATAACAAACACCGCTACGGCTTGCCCTCGCTTTGTGATATCTTCTACAAACAGGAGAAAACCACAATGCGAATGCAGTTGAGCGCGACCCTGCTGGCGGCCGTGTTTGCCGCGGGGGCGCAGACGGCCAGGACGGACCACTGGGTGGTGACGTGGGGTACGGCGGAATCGCTGCTGCGGCCGCCAATGCCCGGCAACCCGCCCGCACAGACATCGCAGGCAACAGTTGGGTTCAAGAATCAAACGGTGCGCATGGTGGCGCGGACCAGCATCGGCGGCCAGCGGGTGCGGATCAAGGTGGAAAATGGGTTTGGCGCGCCGCCGGTGGCGATCGGGGCGGCGCACATCGCCCTGCACGGGTCGGACTCCGAAATTGTCGCGGGAACGGACCGCGCGTTGACGTTCGATGGCAAGCCGGGCTGCATGCTGAGCCCCGGTGTGGTTCGCGTGAGCGATCCGGTGGAGCTAAGAGTGCCGGCGCTGGCCGATCTCGCGGTCAGCCTCTATTTCCCCGGCGAAACCGGTCCGCCAACCAATCACGGCACCGGACTGCACACCACATACATCTCGAAGGAGGGCGATTTCACGGGTCAATCGGCGGTTGCCGACTCGACGACTTCGCTTTCCTATTACTACCTGGCGGCGATCGACGTGGAAGCGCCGGCGGAGGCGGCGGCGCTGGTGACGTTCGGCGACTCCATTACCGACGGCACGGCTTCCACGCCGAACAGCAATCGCAGTTGGCCGGCGCTGCTGGCCGTTCGCATGGCGAAGAACAAAGCGACGAGCACGATCGGGGTCGCGAATATGGGCATTAGCGGCAATCGTGTACTGTACGACGGGTCTGGCGCGAGCGCGCTGGCGCGCTTCGATCGCGACGTGCTGAACCAATCGGGCGTGAAGTGGGTGATGCTGCTCGAGGGCATCAACGATATCGGGCGCGTGGGTACGGCTTCGCCCGAAGCTCCCACCGCCGACGACCTGATCGCCGGCTACCGCCAGTTTATCGATGCCGCGCACACGCACGGCATCAAAGTGATCGGCTGCACGCTGACTCCTTACATGGGCGCGGGCTACGGGCGCGAAGCGGGCGAGGCCGTGCGCGCGGCGGTGAATGCCTTCATTCGCACCGGCGGCGCGTTCGACGCGGTAGTGGATTTCGACGCCGCGACACGGGATTCCGACGATCCGAAACGAATCCGCGCGGCTTTCGATCCGGGCGACCACCTGCACCCCAACGATGCCGGGTATCAAGCCATGGCGGATGCGGTAGATCTCGCTATCTTCACGAGGAACTGATCTATGAAACACGATCTCGATCGCTTGCAGGGCGCATGGAGCATAGCGGCGCTGGAACTGGACGGCCAGACGACGGAGGCGCCGGGCGAGGCGCGCATCGTCATCGAGGGCAGCCGCTTCGCCACCACGGGGATGGGCGCGGAATATGGGGGCACAATCGAGCTGGATCCATCCGCCACCCCCGCGCGCATCGACATGAAGTTCGATAGCGGGCCGGAAAAAGGCAACACCAATTTCGGCATCTATGAATTGGGGCGCGATTCGTGGAAGCTGTGCCTGGCGACGCGCGGCACGACGCGTCCAAAGAAGTTTGCGTCGCCGCCGGGGAGCGGCATCGCGGTCGAGACGCTGGTGCGCGGGAAGGCCGCGGTGAAGGGCAAGAAGGCCAAAGTTGTGGAGCCGAGCGGGCCCGCGACGGAGTTCGAAGGCGAATGGCAGATGCTTTCCGGCGTGATGAACGGCGTGGCGATGGATGCGGCGACGGTGGCGTGGGTGAAGCGCGTGACGCACGGAAATCAGACCAGCGTGATCGCCGGACCGCAGACGATGATGAAGGTGGAATTCGCTTTCGATCCTTCGACCTCGCCCGCGAACATCGATTACCTCAATCTTCACGGACCAAGCAAAGGGAAGCGGCAGCAGGGGATCTACCGGTTCGACGGCGATGTGCTCACGGTCTGCGTGGGCGCACCGGGGGCGGCACGGCCGGCGGAGTTCGCGTCGACTGGCGGCGATGGACGAACGCTGACGGTTTGGAAACGGATTTAGACGGAGTGTCAGAAGTGCGCCGCTCCTTTACAGGTCCGTGAAAAAACCCGGGAACTCATGGCGCCGACTCGTGGGGTAGTCAATAACCGATGCACGATTGACGTGGGTTCGGCCGCCTGAAAGGCGGCTGCAGGCAGGATTGCCGGCAGGATTGCCTGCCCTACAAGTTTTTCAGGGAGTGGTCTCCTATTGACAGCCAATAGGTATGGCGCTATTCTTATATTGGCAGCCAATAGGAGTAGCGATGGAGCCAAAGACCGAGATCGTGCAGGGGACCCTGACCCTGATGATCCTCAAGACGCTGGCGGTCCTCGGGCCGACGCACGGATACGGCATCGCGCGGCGCATCGAGGAGATCAGCGGCGATGCGTTTTCGCTCAATTACGGCACGGTTTATCCGGCGCTGCTCAAGCTGGAGCAGGAAGGGTTCGTGACGTCGGAGTGGGGCGTATCGGATAACAACCGCAAGGCGAAGTATTACCGGCTCACCGCGGCCGGCCGGAAACAGGTGAACAAAGAGGCCGCTGCGTGGAGCCAGACCACAGCCGTACTGGAGCGGTTCCTGAACCTGGAGGAGGCGCAATGAGAACCGTGCGCGCATGGTTCGCTAAGCTGGCCGGAGCTTTTCATGGAGATCGCGCCGAGCAAGCGATGGCCGAAGAAATCGAGTCTCACCTGGCGATGCACATCGCCGACAATCTGCGCCGCGGCATGACGCCGGAAGAAGCGACCCGCGTGGCGATGCTCAAGCTCGGCGGGCGCGATGCCACCAAGGAAGCGTGGCGCGACCAGCGGCGTTTGCCGGTGTGGAGCACGCTGGCGCAGGATGCGCGATTCGCATTGCGCACCATGCGGCGGAGTCCGGCGTTGACGGCGGTGGCGGTGCTCACGCTGGCGCTCGGCATCGGCGCCAACACCGCGGTGTTCAGCATCGTGAATGGGGTGTTGCTTCGTCCGTTGCCCTATCACGATCCGGCGCGCCTGATGTGGGTCTACTCTTCCAGCGCGGCGCGAGGTTTTCCCATCGGTCCGACGTCGCCCCCGGATTTCCGCGAGATGCGCGACCACACGCGGACTCTGGCTTCTCTCTCCGGCTACTTCAACTCCACCGTCAATCTGAGCGGCGATTTCCAGGCGGAGCGCCTCACCGGCATGGTGGTCTCCACGGAGTTTTTCGACACGCTCCGCGTCCAGCCGCTGCTGGGGCGAACGTTTCGCAAGACCGACGGCGTGTGGGGATCGAATCACGTGGTGATCCTCGGCGAAACTCTCTGGCGGACGCGTTTCGGAGGACGCCGCGACATTCTGGGCGCGGTTCTCCGGCTGGACGGTGACCCTTGCACGGTGATCGGCGTGATGCCCGCGAGCTTTTATTTCCTGGGCGAGCAGCAGATATTTGCGCCGATGGCATTTCGCGCCGGCGACAACTTCGATTCGCACAACAACTACTTCCTCGGCATGGTGGGACGGCTGAAGCCGGGAGCCACGCGCGAGCAGGCGCATGCGGATCTCGACGCTATTATGGCGGGGATCGCGGCCCGGCAGCCGGAAAACAAGGGGATCGGCGCGGGGCTCATGCCTCTCAGCGACTTCGTGGTGGGCGATGTGCGGCGCTCGCTGTGGGTATTGCTCGCGGCCGTGGGTTTCGTGCTCCTGATCTGCTGCGTCAATCTTTCCAGCCTGCTGCTCTCGCGCGACGCGGCGCGCAAAAAGGAATTCGCTTTGCGCAGCGCGCTGGGCGCCGGACGCGCCCGCCTGCTGCGACAATTCCTCACCGAGAACGTGATTCTCGCCCTGATGGGTGGGTGCGCGGCCGTGGGCCTGGCATACCTGGCGGTCGCCAGGGCGCGCACGCTGGCAGCCGATCTCCCGAGAATTCAGCACGTGGGAGTGGACGTCACGGTGTTGTTGTTCGCGCTGGCCGTGTCGCTCGGCTCGGGTTTGCTTTCCGGGGTTGCGCCATACCTGTGGAGTTCGCGGACCGGCCTGATGGATGCGCTGCGCGAAGGCCGATTTCAGGCGTCGGCTACTCGCGGCAGCGGGCGGTTACGAAGCGCATTGATCCTGGCCGAAGTGGCACTGGCGTTCGTGCTGGCGATCGGCGCCGGCCTGATGATCCGGAGCTTTACCCGCATCCTGAGCGTGAATCCCGGGTTCGATCCGCACAACGTTCTGACGTTCGATCTTTCGCTGCCGGATTCCTATAGCGCGGGTGAGCAGTTGACGGATTTCAAGCCGCCGGAGCGCCTGACGGCGTACTACGACGGCCTGGTGGCGCGGATCGCCGCCTTGCCGGGCGTGGCCTCGGTGGGCGTGTCGTCGGCGTTGCCGCTCGAGGGCAAAAACTGGATCAAGTTCCTCAGCTTCGACGACCGGCCGGCACCGGCCAGCATCGACGCCGTCGCCCACGTCCTCTTCCATGCAACTGTCGGCGATTACTTCCGCGCCATGGGCATGACTCTCCGGAAAGGCCGATTCCTCGACGGGGGCGACAACGCCAACAGCGCGTACGTCGCCGTCATCAACGACGCCGCGGCCAAGCGCTTCTATCCGGGCGAAGATCCCCTCGGGAAGTTGATTTATCTGTTTCCGCCGGAGCAACTCGTTCCCGCCGGCGACCTGCCGGCTGGAGTTCATTTTCCGCGGGTCCGCATCGTGGGCATCGTCAACGACGCGCACTACGCGGGAGTGCAATCGCCGCCCGATCCGGAGGTGTATGCCCCGCTTTCGCAAAGCGACTCTCTTTCGACCATGTCGGTCGCGGTGCGTACTCGAATCGCTCCGGCGTCTCTGATTTCCGCAGTGCGCCACGAGGTCGCCGGCATGGACCGCGAGGTGCCGATTGATCAGGTGCGTACGATGGAGGATCTGGCCGGATCGTCGGTGGCGCTGCCGCGTTGGCACACGATGTTGATGGCCGTCTTTGGGGCACTGGCGCTGGGTCTAGCGGCGGTCGGATTGTACGGAGTGATGGCGCAGTCGGTGGCGCAGCGCCGCCACGAGGTCGGCGTGCGGATCGCGCTCGGAGCGCGTCCGCGGGCGATTGTCGGCGGCATCGTGGCGCGCGCGATGGCACTCGTCGGGGTGGGATTGCTGATCGGCTTCGGCCTGGCACTGGTGTTGACTCGTCTGATGGCGACTCTGCTTTTCGGTGTCGCTCCGACCGATCCGGCGACCTTCGCCGGCGCCGCTGTGGTGCTGCTCGCCACCAGCGCGCTGGCGAGTTATCTGCCGGCGCGCCGCGCCGCTTGGGTGGATCCGATCGAAGCGCTACGCTGCGAGTAGCGAAGGCTATACTGGGGCGGAGGCTCGCCGAGCTCGATGGCCCGCCCCCAGCGTTAAGACGGAATTCCAGGACAAAGAGGACTGAGGTTTCGATTTCGCTTAACCGTTCGGGCGCCACCTCTCCAATTTTGTGAAGGAGCTTGCGCCTGTCAAGCGCCCGGATCTGGTGGCAAAGGGCGACCGAGTCCTGGTTCTGCCCAGCCTCTCGCGCGGGAATCCAGACCGTGTTCGCAAAACCCGCTCGCTTCGTCTGGGTGGTCAAGGGAATAACGACGGCCGTGCTCAACAGCGAGAGATCATCGGTTTGGAAAACCACCGCTGGGCGGCGTCCAGCCTGCTCGTGGTCACCTTTCGACGCGCCAAGATCAACCAACCAAATCTCGCCGCGCCTTGCAGCGGTCACGGTTGATCGTCTTCGACGAGCGCCTCGGCGTAGCTGTCAAGACCGGATTCCGCCAGGAGCTCGTCTTCGTTGTCGCTCGAACCGACTGGGGTTGTGGGCGGCCTCAACTTCAGCAGTCCGAGGGCCTTTGTGAGGTGGTAGGCACACACCGCATAGTTCTTGCTCCAATGCGCGAAGGCCTCGGCGTTTTCCAGTCTGGCGGAGGTCTCACGACCGTTGGCGAGCGCCGTGAGCGCCGCGAGGACCGCGGAGAATGCCATCGCAAACCCGATAATGGAATTTGCCCATGCCTCCAGGGCAGCTGCATCACAGGAAGTGTCGGTAGCGGCTTTGCGGTCGAACACGCGCGTCGCGGCTTTCGCAACGCGCGTGATCGTGGCAAGTGCGTGCAACGCGTTCAATGTGGCGTCCTGACCAATCCAGTGCGGGCCGCTGGCGCGGATGAGGGTCTCCGATTGCTCGAAACTCCTCATAGTCAGTGCAGCAAAGCGCTGCGGATCTTCCTGAAGGAAACCCCATAGGATGAGAAGGCTGGAGACGTAATAGTCTCTGAACTTCGGGAAAACGCACTCGAAGGCTTTCGCGGCCTGGTCCACCGACACGGCGCAAAGCAAAGGGTCAAAGACCTCCACCGCAATCTGGTCGCTGATCCTGTCCAAGGCGTCGATGAGCGTCGGTGGCAGGGCTTGACGCAGTTCCTTGCCCAGAGCAGACGCCGGAACGGGCGGGCCGACGGCGGACGGCATGCCGCCAGAGGAAAGGATCGGTAGAATGGAGGCGGCAAACACAGGGAGGACCCTTCCAATTCTAGCAGGGACTCTCTTGAGTGGGCGCTACTTCTTCCGGCTCGTCACCGCCGCGCAGGGCGCCTCTTTCAGCCCTTCGAGCTTGGCCGTGTCCGCCCGCATGGTGAGCAGGAACGGATCTTTGGTGAACACGGTGGGCACGCCGTCCCAATGGAACTCCTGATTGAGTTCCGGCTTGCCGTTGAGAGGCTTGTCGAGCACGAGCCGGATCTCGGGCTGGGGGGACTGCTGCGCATCGGGCAGAGGCACGGCGACCGTCAGCTCTTTCGGGTGGCATGCCCGATCGACGCTCACCAGCACGCCGCGCAATTGCGGCACCTGCGAATCCTTCAACTGTTCATTGAAATATTGCTCGCCATTGGTATCGGCGAGGGCGCCCTTGATTCTCATCCAGAGGGCCAGTTGGGGACTGCTTTTCTCGAATTCCGCCTCCTTTTCCTGGGCGATTTCAGTAGCGGACTTGATCTTGAAGCCTTCCGGAGGGAGCGGCGACTGCCGCACCGATTGCTTCAGCTGATCGAGCCCTTCGTCGCTGCCGTGAATGGTGACGTAGGCGTGATCGGCGAAAGCCGGGACTTTTTTCGGATCGGCCTTGGGATCGCCAAGTGTGGGGTCGATCACCGCGGCGCGCTCGAACTCATAAATTGCGGCGGAGATCTTCTCCGGCTGGGTTTTTGACTCGCAATTGAGCGCTCTGCCGAGTTCATACGAGAGCACGGACTTGTCGGGGTACTGAACCAGCGCGTTGGTGTAAGCGGCTTCGGCGATACTGCAATCGGGCGGCTGCTTCGCCATGGCTTGCACGCCGGGCTGCATGGCAATGTAGACCAACGCTGCCGATGCCTGCTCCTTCATGCTGGCGCGAGCCTTCTCCCAATCGGATTCCGAGACGCCGGGAATGGGCTGGTCGAAGGCCATCAGGAGGTGCGCGGCCTTCTCGCCGGTGACCAAGGCTGCAGGGGTTGGGTGCGGGTCGTGAGAGATGGCGTAGACCACGTTGTAGAGAAAGCGGACGATGGTCGCTTTGCCCGCCGGGCCCGGAAATACGGTGTTGTCGAGATCGCGCGCGAGAAGGCCGGCAGCGGCGTCGAGCGCCTTTGCGGGCTCATTGGCCGCGGTGTAGGCTTGCACGTAAAAGGCGGTCCGATCGTCTTTGTAGTCGCTGTCGGGGAATTTCTGGCTCCAGGCGCCGAGATCAGTGAGGGCTTTGGCGAAATTCGCGGCGTTGATGTCTTTGACGACTTCGTTGTAGGGGTCGTACTCGCCCTCTTTCAGCTTCTTTTCGGTAGTGGCTTGGGCGCTCACGACGATGGCGGCCAAGAGTAATATGGACACACTTCTGGCGATATGCATAAGTTCTCCTTTGGGACCGCTCCCTTGCGGTCGCGGCTCTTAAACGGCGGTCGCGGCTCTTTAACGGCGAGATGTTACTTATTTACTAAGTCGAAGGTAATGCCGTCGATCCAGGCGTGGGCGCCGCCGAAGGACATCACGCCGAAGTTGATTGTATTGGCGTCTTCGTCGATGGGTGCGGTAATCTCAGCCCAGCTCCAATCCGCGGAGCGCACCGGCCGGTTATCCATGCTGTCCGAAAAGCCGACCCGGCTGTTGGTGCGCATCACCCGCAGCCATAATTGCGCACGGTCTTCCGCATCGGGGAATCGCAGCGGGCCGGCAGCACTGGGAAAGAACTGTTCGATTTTCAACCATGCGCCCAGACGCACGGTTTTGCCGCGATAGGCATCGGCGCTGAAACTCTGCATCAGGTTGCCATTCTGCCCCGGCACATTCACGGGCGCGGTTACCACCGCGCAGCCGATGCGGCTGCGGCAGCCGTCGCGCCGCAACTCCGCCACGTAGCCGGCGTCTTTGGAAGGCGCTTGCACGGTCCACGGAAACGGCGGGACTCTCCCCGGCAAGCCTTCTTCGAAATTCAAGTTTCGCGGGCCGATCCAGGCCGCGAGGCGCATGCGCGCCTGCGCCACCGTCGCCGCCTGATCGCCGAACTCGTTCTCGATGCGGCGATAGCTGGCGTACGCCTCGGCTCCGCGGCCTAATTTTTCCATGCACTCGCCCGTCTGCAATAACGCGCGCGCCGCCACGGGGCGAGGGACGCCGGATTGCGCCAGGATCGCGCGGTATTCTTTCATCGCCCCGGCGAGGTCGCCGATGACGACTTCGAGGTGGATCGCGGCTGCGAGCTGCTCTTCCGTGTCCATGTCGCGTGTGGCGCTCCAAATCATAGCCGTCGAACCAATCGCCAGCATCAGAATACGAAACCAGAATCGCGAGACCGCCACGGAACTGTCAGGATTGCGTAATGTTTCAGCCATCGAATCGGTACCCCATGCCGCGCACGTTGCGGATGTAGCGCGGTTCGGCCGGATCGGGCTCGATTTTCCGGCGCAGATTGGCGATGTGGTTGTCCACGATGCGGTCGGACGTAAACGTATCGGGTCCCCAGGCACCTTCGATCAGCCGGTCGCGGCTCATTAGCCGGCCGGGCGCCCGCACGAAAAGCGAGAGCAGCTTGAATTCGATGGGGGTGAGATCCACGGGCGCTCCGCTGCGGCGCAGTTCACCGCGGCGGAAGTCGACTTCCACGTCGCCGAAGCGGTAGCACTCGTTTTCCGGTTCGGGAGGGCTGGCGCGCCGCAGCAGCGCTTTGATGCGCGCGCGCAGTTCGCGCGTGCCGAAGGGCTTGGTGACATAATCGTCGGCGCCGAGCTCGAGCCCCATCACCTTTTCCGCCTCCTGCGTCTTGGCGGTGAGCATGAGGATCGGCACCCGCATGCCGGCGCGGCGCAACTCGCGGCAGACTTCGAAGCCGTCTTTGCCAGGCAGCATGACGTCGAGCAGAATGAGGTCGAACGCGCCCTCGCGCGCACGATGCGCCGCGGCGGCGCCGTCGGCCACCACCTCCACGTCATACCCCTCGAGCTTCAGGTCGTCTTCCAAGCCAAGTGCGATTCCCGGCTCGTCTTCCACCACCAGAATGCGCGTCATTTCGATTCCCCCGCCGGCAGCAGGATGGTGAAGGTACTGCCCTCGCCGGGCTCGCTGACTACCGAGATTTCCCCGCCATGCGCGGCCACGATGTGGCGCACCATGGACAACCCCACGCCGGAACCTTTGACATTCGCGCGGGCCGCCGCCGTGCCGCGGAAGAACTTGCGGAAGATGGCGCGGCGTTCGAATGCCGGGATGCCCATGCCGCGGTCGCGCACCCGGATGGCGACATGCGACTTCTCCGCACCCCATTGCACCCAGACCGTCGGGCAGCCCGGCGAGTATTTGAGCGCGTTATCCAAGAGGTTGCGCAGGGCGACGGCCAGAGCTTCGGGGTCGGCATCGATACGGCAATCCCGTGCCGTTCCCTCGAGCTCGATATGGCGTCCGGACGCGGCGATTTGCGGCGTGAATTCGGCCGCCACCTTTTCCACCAGGGTGGCGGCGTCCATTTCCTCGAAGCGGTACTTGCGCACGCCGGCCTCCATGCGGCCGAAATTCAGGAGAGCCTCCACCAGGCGCTGCAGGCGCGTGCTTTCGCGCACCAGGGTCTCGTAATATACAAGCCGCCGCTCCTCGCCCGGAACGCGGCCTTCGGCCAGCATTTCCGACAACTGGCGAATGGAAGTGAGCGGCGAGCGAAACTCGTGCGACACCGCCGCAACGAAGTCGGACTGCATGCGGGAGACTTCCAGATCGCGCCGCACGGCGCGGGCGATGAAGTACGCGCCGGCGATGAGGAAGAGGACGGTGATGACGGTCACCAGCACCAGAAAGCGTTGGCGCGCCACCATTCCAGGTTCCGTGGCGCCGGGAATTCCGGTGAAATAGAGGACCCAGGGAAGCTGCGTTTCCGCGATACTGCGAACCACGGCGCGGCCCGCCGTGCCTTTATGTCCGGCGACGACGCGGCCCTCGCCATCCAACGCGGCGCAGGATACTTCGGTGCTCGCCAGGACGGGCTTGAGCAAGCTCTCGGGCCGCGTCACCAGCACGGCCCGGCGTCCGGACGCGCCGCGCCAGATGAGAAAGAACGGGTGACCATCCACCCACAGGGTGGTCTCGCCGCGCAAAGCGGTATCGTGCTGCAAGTCGTTCCACGCCTGTTCCACTACCTCCGACCACGCGGCCGGTTCGCCAGGCACGGGTTCCTCATCGCGCGCCAGCCTCCCCGCTTCCGACCAGTAAAAACGGAATTCGCCGCGCGTGAGCGGCCAGCGCGTGAGCAGCAGGTCGTCGCGCAGAGCCAGAGCGTCTTCCGCGCGGCCGGAGAGATCGCACAATTCGTGCCTGGCCACCAGATCGGCAGGGACACCGGCGACGGCGGCGCTATCGATGGCGGCGAGTTGTGTATAAGCCTCGCGCGCTTCGGGCGTGCGGCCGTTCTTGCGCAGGACGCGGGCCAGGCGCACGAGCGCGCCGGCACGAACGGCGGCGTCCTTTTGGCCGGCGAGGCGGCGATACCGCTCCGCGGCTTTGGCGAGATCGGTTTGTTGAAACTCGATGGTCTCACCTTCGGAAAAAGTTGCCGCGGGGGCTTCGGGCAACGGGGCCGGCAGCGGCCGGTATAGAAGACGGCCGGGCGGAAGGGCGGAAAGGCTATTGCCGCTCAAGATGAGGACCAGGCCATCATCCGGCTTGCCATCGGTGGGCGGCGACATCGGCCATGTGCCGACGCGCTCGCCGGTTTCGGCCAGAAGGCCGCGAGCGGTCGCGGTGATGCGATCGGCGGCCTGCTCCAGGCGCTCCTGCGTGCGCTGCGCATCGACCACTTGTTCCTGATGGAGGATTCGCCAGCCGAACCAGGCAAGCGCGGAAACGGAGACAAGAGTTACCAGGAAGAGAATCAGCAGCAGGCTGCGCGGCGGCTTGAGCCACTCCGAAGGTGGCCTCATGCTACCGATTGTACACGGCGTAGTACCGGAATCCGTACGGGAAGTGTCACGATTCGGTCAGGTTCAGGTTGGCGTGCCGGCTGCTACGATTGAGATCCAGAGGCGAACATCGCGCGTGCGCTCCCGCGCCGGAGAATCACCGCCCCACAATAAACGTCTGGGGCGGCAGAACTACGCGGGCGTCCGGATTGTAGAAATCGCATAGCGTGGACTGCGCGGATCGAGCCTCGATCGCGTACCTCGGGCGGAAGAGGAAGCGGAACTTGACGTCCGCGGCGCGCGGCCACACGTAGAAAGTCACATGGTCCGGAGCGATCTCGTAGGAATCGACGCCGTTTTTCCAGTGCGCCCACGATGTCTTCCAGAATCCCGCGATCCACTTCCGCGCCCGGTGGCAGGCCCACCGCATATACGCCTCCATTCCTCCCGATTCGACGGCTTGCCGCCACCTTATTTTAGGCCCGTGCCGGCTGCTACGATTGAGGTCCGGAGGCGAACATGCGATTCGTCACGGGTCTGCGGTGCGTCTTCTGCGGCCGGCGGCAGACCCCGCGGACAGCGTACACGTGTTCAACGTGCGGCATCACAGGCATCCTGGATGTGGAGTACGATTATGCGGCCATCGCGCGTGCGCTCTCGCGCCGGAAGCTCGCGGCGCGGCGCGAGTTCACCCACTGGAGATATCGCGAACTGCTGCCGGTGAGCGAGGGCGCGGCGGTGCCGGATGTGGCGGTGGGATGGACGCCCCTGACTGCGGCTCCTGCACTGGCGCGGCACATCGGCGTCCGCCGCTTGTACGTCAAAGACGAAGGGTCGCGGCTCAGCATCGCCGTCATCGCGTCAGCCAGAGGAGCGGCGTCATACCGGCAACGGCCAGAACTGCCAGCAAGGCGAAACTTTGCATGCCGGTCTTGCGGTCGGACAGGGAGTAGGCGTAAATGCCTTTCACCAGATTATTGCTTGACGCCGCGATCAGGATAGCGGCGGCGGCCACCGTCAACGACGTGCTCGTGCCGCCCGCCTGCGTCATACCCATAATGAACGGGTCCACGTCGGAGAGGCCCATCACCGCCGCGAGGGAATAGACCCCCGCTCGCCCCATGTAGGTCACTACCAGTTGTGTCGCCACCAGCATCGTCAGGAAGAGCGCGGCAAAAATGACGGCCGCGCGCAGTTCCAGCGGATTCCTGGGCTGAAATTCGCGGGCCACGGGTCCGGTGTGCTCGGACGGCAGGCGCGTCCAGATCCACCCGACCACGAGAGCCGCCACGGCAAGGACGGCGAACGGCGGGCCCAATACCCCGATGAGATTGCGATTGAAGAGCGCCACCAACACGGCCAGCCGCACGTACATCATGCCGGAAGCAATGAGTGTTACACCCGCGAAAAGATGCGGCTGGTTTTCGCGCGGCGCCCGGCGGGCCAAAACCACGGTGGTGACAGTGGAAGAATACGCGCCCCCCAGTACTGCCGCCAGAAGGACTCCGCCTTGTCCCTTCGTCACCTTCTGGATCACATAACTGCCATAGGACACCGTGCTTACCGCGACAACCACCAGCCAGGCCTTGGCCGGATTGATATGGAACGGGCCGAATTCCTGGTTGGGAATTACAGGCAGAATCACGGCCGTCAGCAGAAGAAACTTCGTGAAAGTGAAAATCTCTTCCGGGGCGATCCGCTTGGTCAGGCCCTCGAGCGTGCCCTTCAGTTCCAACAACAGCACACTCGCGACGGTGAGGGTTGTCGCGATCCAGAACTGCTCGCGATAGACCAGGGCCGCGGCCACATAAGTGGTCAACGCGGACATTTCCGAGGTAGCGCCGCCGGAACCGGCCGTGCGAACCTTATTCTGGTAGGAGAGCATCAGGAACCCGGCCACTACCGCGAATCCTAGAACTACCGGCAGTACCTGACCGCCCGACAGGAGGGAGAGCCCATACGCGATAAGCCCGATCAATGGAAACGTGCGAACGCCGCCGAATGAGAAAGGCGCATTCCCGGTCTTGTGCTCTTCGCGTTCCAGACCCGTGAGAAAAGACAGGAACAGAACGAGAACAATCTTGGCGCCTTCCGGGGGTAATAGACGATACAGACCGACGAGCACGATTCAAGAATAGCAACCATCGCGCAGGCCGGAAGGAGAGTTCCGCCGGCAGAAGAGTTCCGCGCAAAATTGAGTTGCGAAGGCCCGGCTTCGCTTCGCGCCGACGCGCATCGCTCGCACACGAATGGCCCTTTCGAGTCATTGGGGACGACCTTGGTCGAAAGATATCTTAGACTGGTGAGAACATACCCATCGATACTCTTGACATAGGCGCCCGTCGATGGAACTTTGAAATCTGATGCCGGGATCTGTATTACCGTCGCTATCTTGCCAGCGTACCCTTAGCAGTTTCCTCCATCGCGATTCCCACGAGGCCGCCATTCTCGCGCCCGGCCGCCAGCCGCTCAGTTATCGGCTTCTTTCGCAACAAATCCGTCAAACCGTCGCCGCCCTGCGCGCTGCCGGCGTTACGCCCGAGGACCGCGTCGCACTAGTGCTGCCGAATGGTCCCGAGATGGCTGCCTGCTTTCTGGGCGTCGTATCGGCGGCTGCCTGCGCGCCCTTGAATCCCGCTTATCGCCTCGCCGAATTCTCTTTCTATCTCGAAGATCTCCGGCCGAAGCTGCTCATCGTTGCCGCGGGTGTCGATTCGCCGGTCCGTGAGGCCGCCGGCACTTTAGGGATACCGATTCTCGAGCTATTTCCCCAAAAACAATCTCCCGCCGGAATGTTTTCGCTGGGAGATGCCGCGGATGCGGACCAGGCAATCGATCCACCGGATCCCCAGCAAATCGCGCTTGTGCTGCACACTTCCGGCACCACGTCGCGCCCCAAAATCGTTCCGCTCCGTCACGCCAACCTCGCCGCCTCGGTTCAGAACATCGTCCGCGCGCTGGCGCTGGGAGCGGACGACCGCTGTCTGAATCCGATGCCGCTGTTCCACATCCACGGGCTGATGGCCGGCCTGCTTTCCCCGCTCGCCGCGGGCGGCAGCGTGGTATGCGCGGGCGATTTTCAGGCGCCGCGCTTCTTCTCGTGGATTGACGAGTTCGCTCCCACCTGGTACACGGCGGTCCCCACCATGCACCAGGCGATTCTCGCCCGCGCAGCGGAGAATCGCGGCGTCCTGGAGCGGCGCCGCCTGCGCTTCGTGCGCTCGTCGTCGGCTCCGCTTCCCCCCAACGTGCTGGGCCAGCTCGAAGAGGTCTTCCAGGCGCCGGTGCTCGAGGCGTACGGAATGACCGAAGCTTCGCACCAGATGGCGTGCAATCCGCTGCCTCCGCGCGCCCGCAAGCCCGGCTCCGTGGGAGTCGCCACCGGCATCGAAATCGCCATCCTCGATGAGAGTGGCACGCGGCATCATGCCGGAACCAACGGCACGCCTGCCGGTGAAGTCGTCATTCGCGGCGAGAGTATCACCGCGGGATATGACGGCAATCCACAGGCCAATGCACAGTCCTTCGTCGACGGCTGGTTTCGCACGGGCGATATCGGCCATCTCGACTCCGATGGCTACCTGTTTCTGAGCGGGCGCACCAAGGAGATGATCAACCGCGGCGGCGAGAAGATCGCCCCGCGCGAAGTCGACGAAGTATTGCTGCGCCATCCCGCGGTGGCGCAGGCGGTCGCCTTCGCGATGCCCGATCCGCTGCTCGGCGAGGACGTCGCTGCCGCCATCGTGCTCCGTCCCGGCGCCGCGGCCAGTGAGCTCGAACTGCGGGAATTCGCCGCCGGGGCCCTCGCGCATTTCAAGGTGCCGCGACGCTTCGTCTTCCTCGCGGAGATTCCGAAAGGTCCGACGGGCAAGCCGCAGCGCATCGGTTTGGCCGAACGCCTCGGCGTCCGCGCCGAGGAACCTCGCCGCGGACGTGCGCCCTACCGCGCTCCCGCCGCCGGCGCCGCCGCTCGCATAGCGGCCATTTGGGAGGACGTGCTGGGCGTTTCGCAAATCGGCGCCGACGACGATTTCTTCGCTTGCGGCGGCGATTCGCTGCTCGCCGCCACCATGCTCACGCGCCTCGGCGCGGAGCTCGCGAAGCGCCTGATGGTGCAATCGATTTTCCTCCATCCCGTGCTCGCGCATTTCGCGGAGTTTTGCGAATCCGCGCCCGGCCTTCGCGCGCTTCCACCGGTCTGCCCCGCCGACCGCACCGGTGACATACCCGTCTCATTCGCGCAGGAGCGCATGTGGTTTCTCACGCAGTATGAGGCCGACAGCACGGCGTATTCCAGCACACTTCTTCTGCGCGTCTCCGGAAGCTTGAACCAAGCCGCGCTCGAGCAAAGCTTCGAGGCCGTGCTGCGGCGTCACGAGGTCCTGCGCACCACCTATCACACCGAGGGAACCCGCCTGGTGCAGCACATATCGAAGTGTCCGCTGCCGTGCTGGCGCGCGATCGACCTGCCCGGCGCAAGTCCCGGCCAGCTCCGCGAGTTCACATTCCGCGAACACGCCCGGCCGTTCGATCTCTCCCGCGAAGCGCCTCTGCGCGCCATCCTGTTGCGCAGTTCCGATCGCGAAAGCTTCCTGCTCCTGGTTTGCCAGCACATCGCCATGGATGGCTGGTCGAAGGGCGTTCTGATAGCGGATCTCACCGCCTTCTACGGAGCGCTCGCCGATGGCAAACCGCCGGCACTCCCGGCGCTCTCCATTCAGTATGCGGACTACGCCGTTTGGCGGCGCTCCTCGCTCCCGCCCGACCTGGCCGGCGAGCAGCTTGCCTATTGGAAGGACGCGCTGCGCGGCAGCCCGGTCCTGCTGCAACTGCCCACCGACCGTCCGCGCCCGCGCCGGCAGACCTTTCGTGGCAGTTCCACGCACGTCGTGATTGCCGCCGAGGTGCTGCGCGAGTTCAGCGAACTCTGCCGCGGACGGCGGGCCACGCTCTTCATGGGCTTGCTGGCGGTGTGGAAAGCGCTATTGTGCCGCTACTCGGGAGTGACCGACATCGTTGTCGGTTCGCCCATCGCCAACCGCGAGCCGGTGGAAACGGCGCCGCTCATCGGCGTTTTCATCAACACGCTGGCGCTGCGCACCAGCCTCGCCGGCGATCCGGACTTCCCCGAGTTGCTCGACCGCGTACGCGAGACGGCGCTCGGGGCTTACGAGAATCGCCAGGTTCCGTTCGCTACCGTGATCGACGCGGTGCAGCCTGTGCGCACCGTCAGCCACGCCCCCATCTACCAGGTGATGTTCCATTTGCGGAACTTCCCGGCGCCCGCCGCCAACGCCGGCGGACTGAGTTTCGAGCCAGTGCCGGCTGGGCATTCGTCGGTCCAGTTCGATCTCGAACTTGAAGCCACCGAGATCGAAGGCGGACGTCTCTACCTGGAATTGATCTTCAATAGCGATCTGTTCGACTCCGGCAGCGCCGAGCAGATGCTGCGTCATTTCGCCGCCGCCTTGCGTTCGGTATGCCGGGCGCCGCAACTGCCGATATCGAAGATCCCGCTACTGGAGGATACCGAAAAGCGCGCCGTCGTCTCCGGCTGGAACCGGACCGATGCCGCCGTCACGCCGTTGTGCGTGCCGCGCCTGTTCGAGATGCAGGCCGAGGGCGCGCCGCACCGCGTCGCCGCCCGCTGCGAAGGCCGCGAATACACGTATGAAGAGCTGAATCGGCGCGCCAACAGAATCGCCAACGGACTCCGCCGGCGCGGTGTCGGTCCGGGCGACCTGGTCGGCATTTCGCTCGGCCGCTCGGAGAATCTGTTGGCCGCGCTTCTCGGCGTGCTCAAATCGGGAGCGGCCTACGTGCCGTTCGACTCGCTCAATCCGCCCGACCGTGTCGCCTTCATGCACCAGGACTGCAACACGCGGCTGATCCTCTCGCACCTCGACGGTTTCGAACTCGAGAGCGACTCCAACCCGGAACCAGTCTACCGCGCGGACGCTCCCGCCTACGTGCTCTACACCTCCGGTTCCACGGGTACGCCGAAGGGTGTAACAATTCCGCACCGCGCACTCACCAACGCGCTCTACGCCATCGCCCAGACCATCGAGTTCCAACCGTCCGACCGCTGGTGCGCCCTCACCACCGTCTCCTTCGACATCGCGGCGGCGGAGCTTTTTGTGCCGCTGCTCATCGGCGGATCGGTCGAAATCGCGCCCGACGGGATTGCGCTCGATGGCGCGCGCCTCGGCGAGCTGCTCGAATCCTCTGGAAGCACGATTCTGCAGACCACGCCTTCCTCCTGGCGCATTCTGCTGGCTGCCGGCTGGCGCGGGTCGAATGGTTTGCGCGGAATCAGCGGCGGCGAGGAGTTGAGCTTGGGCCTCGCGCGGCAGCTTCGCCCGCTGGTGGCCCGCCTCTGGAACTTCTACGGCCCCACCGAGACGACCATCTGGTCGACCGCCGCCGAAGTCCCGGCCGACCCGCGGCGCATTTCCATCGGACGGCCGCTGGCCAACAATCGGGTTTACGTTCTCGATGGCCATTTCGAACCGCAGCCGCCAGGAGTCGCCGGCGATCTGTACATCGGCGGCGCGCAGCTCGCCGACGGCTACCTGCATCGCCCCGAGTTGACCGCCGAGCGCTTCTTGTCCGACCCGTTCGGACCGCCCGGCAGCCGCCTCTATCGCACCGGCGATGTGGCGCGCTGGCTTCGCGACGGCACACTTGAATTCTGCTGCCGCGCCGACCAGCAGGTGAAGATTCGCGGCTTCCGCATCGAGCTCGAGGGGATTGAATCCGCGCTCGCACGCCATCCCGGCATTCGCGCGGTAGCCGCGACGGTCCACTCCGTCAGCGAGCAGGACCAGCGTCTGGTGGCGTATTTCGTTACCGACGCATCGCCCGCGCCCACCGCCGCGGAGTTGCGCGCTTTCCTGCAATCGTGGCTGCCGGGCTATATGATCCCGGGGCACTTCACGCGCGTTCCGCAGCTTCCCCTCACGGCCAACGGGAAGATCGATCGCAAGGCTCTGGCCGCGCTTCCCGTGGAGTCCGTGCCGCCGGAACCGCCGCGCCCGCCCGCCAATTCCACCGAAGCCCGCCTGGCTGCCATTTGCGCCGAACTGCTGGGCCGCGACTCGGTGGGAGTGAGCACCGATCTGTTCAGCCTGGGAGCGCACTCGTTGCTGCTGGCGATGCTGGTATCGCGGATCGAACACGAATTCGGGTGCCGCATTCCCCTGCCCGACTTGTTCGCCCACCCGACGGTGGAGAGTCTCGCGGCCATTGCAACCGGCCGCGCGGATTTCGAGGCGAATCCGCGCATCGTCCCCGTGCGCGGCGCCGGCCTGCGTCCGCCCCTATTCTGGATTAAGGCTGACCCTATGTTTCGCGCGCTCGCCGACCGGCTGCCGCAAGATCAGCCGATTTTCGGCCTGTTCCTTCCCGACGACCATCCCTTGCCCACGCCTTTCACCATCGAAGATGCGGCGGCGTTTCACCTCGAAACCCTGCGGCATCGGCAGCCGGTGGGGCCCTACCTGCTCGGCGGCTTTTGTGCCGCGGGCCTGGTGGCGTACGAAATCGCGCAGCGCCTCACCGCTATGGGCGAAGAAGTATCCGCGCTGGTGCTGCTCGATACGCGCAATCCGCACCCCGTCAACGGCGCCGTGAGCTGGCTGCGGCGTCAGCAGGCGCGCCTGGCGCGCGAGGGCCTGATCGAGTTCACGCGCCGGAAAGCCGGCGCCGTGCCTGCCATGCTGCGGCGGCGGGAGCGCGATCGCCTCCTGCAGCAGGGCGGCGAGATGTACCGCGAAACCCTTGCCAAACAGGAGAATCCGCAATTCGCCGCGCTGCGGTTCGCGGCGCTCCGCTACCGCCCGCGCCCCTATTCCGGCAACGCGCTTCTGGTGCATCGGCAGCCGCGGATGGATTCCGCGCAGGCGGAATATGGATGGACCGGGCTCATGCCGAAGCTCGAAACGGTCGAACTCGCTGCCGCGCACCTGGGCTTTTTCTTCGAGCCGCAGGTAAGCCGGTTGGCCGAGATCGTGGCGGCGCGTCTGTCCGGCGTTTCCGGCCTGGCGTGTGGGGCTTGACCTCTACCCTCCGCCACATGCTACGCGTGCGGTACACTTGCGGCTTCTTCGGGATAAAATCATAAGCGTCCAGTGAAACCGCTGCTTTTCCTATCTCTCGCGTGGATTGCGGCCGCCCAGACTGGGCCGGTCGTCAGCCTCACCGGACCCGCTTCGGTCACCACCGGAGGCAGCGCCATCCTCACCGTCAGCCTGTCCGGATCGGCGGGAAGTGTGAGCTTTCGGCAAGCCTGTATGAAGTCTGTCGGCCCTGACTGCTAATGTCGTTCTTCCGCCGATTGGATCGGCGGGGAGGAATGACGATGAAGCGCCGCAGATCAGTCGACACTTCCACCCTCGATGAAGTCCGTACCCCCTTTGAGAACTGGAGGCAGAATCGGCGGGGCAAGCAGCGAATACCGGAGGAGTTGTGGTCGGCGGCGATAGAGTTGGCCCGCCGGAATGGCGTCAACCCTACAGCGACCGGCGCCCTCCTGGATGCGGCATAGGGTATGCTGAATCCTGCTTGGCCGAAAAGGATAGTCTCTGGCCAGACGGGAGCGACACCCTGAAATGGCCGGAAAACGGGGCCTCTTCCAAACCGAAATCGAATAGGGCTTTCGGCCAGGGCACCGAAACCGGCGAAAATGTTCCGCGCGCGAGCACGCCCGGATTTCGACAGACGCCCTGCGGCTAATTGGAAGCATGTAGAGTTCTCCCACAGAGTGGACAACTTACTTCTGGCGGAGTAGGCTTGGCTGATGAACCCGCGTTGCGGTACTGTCGTAACCGCGCCCATCAGCTCTCCATCTCGTAGCCTCATTCGCCGGCGCGTAGGCGCTTTCAGCTTCAGCCAGGGCCGACGGATTGGGGCCCCGGTCTTGATGCTCATTGGCCTAACTGTCGCATATGGGCAGCAACCGGCGACTGTGAGAATTTCGTGGAATCCGGCGAGTATCACCGTCGGCCAGTCGGCCACGCTCACCTGGTCCGCGGTCGGGGCGACCTCCTGTCTGGCGGGCGCCGTTTCAAGCGGAACGGGCAACCCGTATGTTGGTTGGTGGGGCGGCCCTCAGCCGGCCAGCGGCACACAGACGATTACGCAGGGCTCCGCGGGAACGTATGTCGATGTGCTGAGCTGTACTAGCATCGGCGGTAGCGCGAGCGCGTCGGCCACACTGACCGTGATAAGCTCTGGCAGCACCCCAACGATAACCGAGGCCATAACGAGTTTGCCCGCGGACATAACGCCCATGCTTTCGGTCGCCGGCATCTGGCAGCCGGTTTCTAATCAATACGTGCGCTTGGATGGCAGTTTGACCGGCAATCCCGGCGGGGACGGCAATGGCAGTCTCGCCGGCATCTTCGCTCAGAACATTCTTCTCCCGAACGGAAGAGAGGGACTTGTCGCAGCAGGCTGGTCATGCTGTGACGCGAGAACCTCCGACAACATAGCGCCAGCGGGGATACCAATAACACCTGTGAACATCGCGATTCTCGAACAACAACAAGACGGAACGCTCCAGCTCGCGACATCGAAATATGTTTCCGATTCGCAGACCAACGGCGTAGGGAGAGTGCTGGTTGGGGACTTCAACCAGGACGGCATCCAGGACTTCTTTTTGCCGGCGTACAACGAAAGCCCATTCTTACCGGCTTCCAGCACTGCGTATGTGTCAAAGGCCGACGGAACCTATGCCAAAATCGCTGTTGGCGATTTCGTGGAAGGGCACGGGGGGACGGTGGCAAGCGTCAACGGCACCCCTACGGTCTTCGTGGTCGGATACAGCGCAAACTGCAGCTACCTAGTGTGCATCCCAAACGCGTATGCGTGGAACGGCTCAAACGGCTTCACAATCGTGCCCCAGACCGGCATGCAAACAGCGGCATCCACGGCGGTGGGAGACTTCTACGCCGACGGGACCTATTCGGCAGTTTATGGCGACGTGAACGCGGGGGTTAATCTCCCGAACGTTCCGAACTGGGTTAACGGTATCTACCTGTACCAGCTTTCCAGCCTTATTCCGGTGGGCAATCCGGTAAATGTTGGCGATCCATATTTCAACGACAAGCCCCAATGGGCCCAGTATGTAGGCTATGTGAACCCCCACGGTGAAACGCACAGCTACAATACGTTTCTAGATGACTTCAACCACGACGGAAAACTGGACGTCATTGTGCAAGGATCGATCTACCCCTCCGCACCTAATGGTGGGCCTAACATCCTACAGATGTTTGAGAATAACGGCAGCTACCAATTCACAGATGTTACAGATTTACTCAATTCACATTACGACCCATATACTGCCGAGAGTGATTACGATCCCCAAGTGCGCGACATTGACGGCAGTGGAGTCAATTCTTATCTCCTCATGAGCCCCGCTGGTCGTGATGTTAATGCCAGCAACTATCTGATCTTGAACGACGGATCGGGCGATCTTCAGATCGCCCTTCACGAGACTCTCAATAAGTATGGCCAACAAGTCGACGCTTGGCTTGAGTCGCTGCCGTCTTTCGCTGCATATGATCCGACGTCATACCCACAGCCGGATTTGAGGGCCTACGAAACGGCGAATGGCAAATTGAACTTCGTGGCCATTGTTTGGATTCGATCGCCAGCCGAAACGGCAACGGTCTACCCGACGCTGGAACAATACGTGTTTGTCAATATTCCTTTGCAGCTCGATCTCTCCAGCCAATTTACAAAACCCATCGTCGTGCAGAACCGAAACGGCAGCCACCTGATCCGGACGTTCGCGGGCAACGACACCATCTACTCGGGCAACAACGGCGGATATTCCAAGGTCGATGGCGGGTTGGGAACGAACACCGTTGTCTATTCCGGGCCATCCCACAACTACTCTGCTGCCAAGAATGCCGACGCAACGTGGACGATCAAGGACAACGTCGGCACGGACGGAATCGATACCCTCACCCGCATTCAGCGCCTGCAGTTCACGGATATCGTGGTCAACCTGGCATCTCCGACTACGCCGGGTCCCGCGGCATCGATCGCCGCCACGGCGGGAGGCGGCCAGAGCGCAGCAGTCAACACGGCGTTCTCCCCCCCACTGCAGGTGACGGTGCGCGACTTTCTAGGCAACCTCGTTCCCAATGTTGCCGTGGCCTTCACGGCCCCGAGTTCGGGCGCGAGCGGCACTTTCCCCGGATCCGTGCTTACCGCCTCTGCCACTACCAACACCTCGGGCGTTGCGACCGCGCCGGCGTGCACGGCGAACGGCACTATCGGCGCCTTCACGTTGACGGCCACAGTTGCCGGCGTAGCCGTGCCGGCGAGTTTCTCACTGACCAACACACCGGTAGCGCCGGCCCTGCTATCCGGCACTCTCGCGAATGGCGCGACGTACCTTGCCGGAGGACTGGTGCCGGGATCCTGGGCGCAGGTCAAGGGCACGAACCTCAGCACCACCGCGCGCATTTGGGCCGCATCAGATTTCACCGGCCTCGGCAATAACCTGCCCACCAACCTGAGCGGCGTTCAGGTCAACGTCAACAACCAGCCGGCAGCCGTATATTACATCAGCCCCGCGCAGATCAGTTTCCAGGTGCCGGCGGGAATCACGGGCGCGGCCTCGGTACAGGTAATCACCAATAGTCAGACGAGCAATTCCGTCAACGCCGCGGCCGCAACCAGTTCTCCCGGCATTTTCCCGGTGATCCTGGGTGGCACGAACTACGCCGCCGCGGTCTTTCTGGATGGCAAGATCGCCGCCGACCCGTCCAATGGCTCCGCGTTCCGCAACGCCGTCCCCGGCGATGCGGTGCAACTCTTCGCCACTGGCTTAGCTCCATCGCCCGCGGGCACACTGATCTCGACCACGTTCTTGAGCGGCGTGACCGTGACAATTGGCACCATCACCGTTCCGGCGGACGCCACCGCGCTTGTTGCGGTTGGAGAATTCCAAGTTAATTTCACAGTGCCGCAGAGTTTTGCCTCGCTGCCGGCGGGCTTGTACCCCATCTCGATTTCCGTCAACGGGGTTACGTCGCCGGCAAGTATCAATTCCTCGCCGCCAGGTCCGATAGTGATTCCGATCCAGCCCTGAGGCTACCTATCCGACGGGCCAAGCCATCGGCTCCGGGCACATCGCCGCCACTCGGAAGATGCGCCGATTCGCATGAGGGCTGTAATGGCAATGGATCGGTCCGGTAAACACCGGTCACGTCGCCGGAGTCGTCGGGATCACACCACACAGCCGCTCACGGCGCGCCCGCGACGGTGACGTTCGAGCACGGCTGGCGGATGGGGACAACCTGGTGACCTGTACCTACAACGGCCTGCCTTCGCCCGGTTGGCGACTTGATCGCGATTCAGCACTGAGTGGGCGCGGCCCGATTCGATTGGCCCACTACGCACGCTTACCGAAAACTCACAAATCATAAGCGCCCGGTGAAACCGCTGCTTTTCCTATCCCTCGCGTGGATCGCGGCCGGCCAGACCGGGCCGGTCGTCAGCCTCACCGGACCCGCCTCGGTCGGTACCGGAGGCAGCGCCAACCTCACCGTCAGCCTGTCCGGATCGGTGGGAAAAGATGTAGCGGCAATCCAGTTTTCGCTCGGCTTGCCCAGCGGAATGACGCTCCGAACACCTTCACTGGCTCCGGCGTGGATTGCTGCCGGGTTCTCGATCTTTTGCGGATCGGCGATCTGCGTCGTGGTCAACATGACCAAAGCAAGCCCCAGAGCGGCCGACCGATTGCCACCGTGCCGGTGTTCGTATCGCCGGGATTCGCGCCTCGCACGGTGTCCTTGCCGATGACGCCCATAGCGGCCACGAATCTTGGCTATGACGCGAAGGCGATCGCCGGCGCGACCTATTCCGTGATGGTATACTGGCGCCTGCCGCCGCCGCGTCGTCCGCGGTGAGTGTTCCCTGAAGTGGACGCTTGCCGCCTCAGGCGCCGCTTTGTTTCGCCTATGACCACCCTGTCCATCACTGAAGAACGCGCCAACCAGCGCAACGCGGTACTCGCCGGCTTTCTGGGTTGGACGCTGGATGCCTTCGATTTCTTCATCCTGGTCTTCGTGCTGCTGCCGGTGGCGCAGGAGTTCGGCCGCTCGGTTCCGGCCATCACTCTGACCATCACCGCCAGCCTGGCGATGCGTCCGGTGGGAGCGTTCATCTTCGGATTGCTCGCCGACCGCTACGGCCGGCGCAAATTGCTGATCTCGAATATCCTGTTTTATTCGCTCATCGAGATACTCTCGGGCCTGGCGCCCACTTACACGGTGTTCCTGGTTACGCGCCTGCTCTACGGCGTGGGCATGGGCGGCGAGTGGGGCGTGGGGGCATCGCTGGCCCTGGAATCGGTGCCGGCGAAGTGGCGCGGCGTGCTTTCGGGGATGTTGCAGGAGGGCTACGCGCTCGGCTATCTGCTGGCGGCGATCGCCTATGCCTTGATTTACCCTCACGCCAGTTGGCGGGTGATGTTCTTCGTGGGCGGATTGCCGGGTCTGTTATCGCTGTTCGTGATCGTGAAGGTCAAGGAGACCGAGGCATGGCGCCAGTCGCGGACGGATTGGACCACTTATCGGCGCGCGATTTTCGCCAACTGGAAGCGCTTCTGCTACCTGGTGGTGCTGATGGCCATGATGAACTTCATCTCTCACGGCACGCAGGACATGTACCCGACGTTCCTGCGGGTGCAGCGGCACTTCAGTGTGCACACGACTTCGATCATCACCATCGTCTCGATGGTCGGGGCGATTGCCGGCGGCCTGGTCTTCGGCCTCTTCTCGGACCGCTTTGGGAGGAAACGTTCGATGGGCACGGCGGTGATCCTGGCGGTGTTTGCCATTCCGCTGTGGATCACCGGTTCGACGCTGGCGCTGATCCTGGTGGGCGCGTTCGTGATGCAGTTCATGACGCAAGGCGCCTGGGGCGTGATTCCGGCGCATTTGAATGAGCTTTCGCCCGGGCAACTGCGCGGCTTCTTCCCCGGCTTCGCGTACCAGTTGGGGGTCCTGATCGCCTCCAGCGTGGCCTACATCGAAGCCATCCTGGCGCAGCATTTCAGTTACGCGGCGGCCATGGGATATCTGGCCGCGGGGCTGTTGCTGCTCACCGCCCTGGCGATTGCGGTGGGTCCGGAGGCGCGCGGCGTCGCGTTCCTGCACAAGCCCGATTCTCCCGACGCAAATTAGCTACTCCGACTCTACAAACTCCACCCGCCTGCATCCGGCCTCGTGCTTCAATCCCTGATTACTACAGGGCGAGATTCACGGAGATTTGGCTTCACAACCGGGCGGGGCAATCCGGCCATAATGGGAACAGGTGTTTTTTCGTGATGCGGGTGGATCGCTCGCGGTACCATTACGCCGCGTTGGGCTTGGCAGCCATATTCGTCGCCGCGGCGCGCGCCGATACTACGGTAGCGCTGACGAACCCGGGTATGGAACCGCCGTACGTGTCCGTGAATCAGGACGGCAGCGGCATCTCCGGTAATATTGCCGCCGGCTGGCAGGATAACTCGGGCTGGGCCAGTGCAACTGTTCAATACTCCGAAGAGACGAACAACCCGCACAGCGGATCGGCGTGCCAGAAAATGGCAGTGACGAGCGTCGGGTCCGGCCGCGCGCAATTTCTGCAGCCGTTTCAGTTGCAGGCCGGCAACATCTACACCGCTTCTGTCTGGCTGCGTGGCGATGCGGGTCTCGAGGCATCGCTGATTATCCAGCAGGGGGTGTCCCCTTATGCCACTTATGTTCAGAACTCGGTGGTACTCAGCGCGGACTGGCAGCAGGTTATCGCGATCGGCTATATCACCGCGAACCAACCGGCGTACCTGATGGTCGCCACCAGCGCTCCCGGCACACTCTGGGTGGACGATTTCGCCCTCAGCTTCGCAACCGGGACCTTCGCACCCACGCCTCGCATCGGCCCCGTCACGAGCTCGTTTTTCGGCATGCACGTGGAGAATTTTCTGCAGAGCCAGCTTCTCAATGGAGGGTTCGAACCGCCCTATGTCTCGGTCGGACTGAACAATCCGATTTCGGGCAATATCGCCGTGGACTGGAACGACAATTCTTCCTGGGGCGTTCCCAATCCCACCGTGAGTTACTCCGAGGACGACGGGAATCCATATAGCGGCACGGCGACTCAAAAAGTCGCTGTGGAGAACGTGCCTCCTAATACAGCCGTGCAACTGGTCCAACCCATCACGGTGATTCCGGGTCAGGTTTACACATTTTCCGCGTGGCTGCGCGGCGATGAAGGATTAGGGGTCGACTTAGTCCTGCAGGACGCCAACACACCCTATACCTATTACGCTCAGACGGCGGCGACGCTTTCCGGGGTGTGGCAGCAGTTCACGGCGCAAGGGATAGTCGGCGATACGGGCAGCCTTCTGCTCATGTTTCACTCGACGCAACCGGGCACGTTCTGGGTGGACGATGTGCAATTTACGGATGCCACCGGAGCGCCGGTTTCGGGCGGCGTGCCGTGGCCCAGCGCGAAATTCGGCACGCTGCGCCTGTGGGATACGGGCACATCGTGGACCTCGCTCGAGCCCGTCCAGGGCGTGTGGAACTGGCAACCGCTGGATCTTTGGGTGGCGGCGGCGGAACAGCACGGCGTGAAGGACATATTGCTCACGCTCGGACAGACGCCCCCCTGGGCATCCAGCAATCCGGATGACGTCAATTACGTCGGCGCCGGCGCCCCTGCGCCACCCACCGACAATCAGTATTGGCGCGACTACATCACGGCGGTTGCCCAGCGCTATAAAGGCCGCGTCCGCTACTACGAAATCTGGAATGAGCCGAACGATCCCGCTTATTACACCGGAACGGTCGCGGAACTGGCTGAACTTACCGCGGAAGCGTACGCTATTCTGAAGTCGGTCGACCCAGGCAATACCGTGCTCTCGCCAGCGGCCTACGCGCCGGGCTATCTGGATCAACTGTTGCAGGCGGGCATTGCGCAGAACGTGGACATGATCGCCTATCACTTTTACGAGACACCTCCGGAGGCGACCGCCGCCGACATCGCGAACGTAAACCTGGTGATGACCGCGAACGGCGTCAGTTCCCTGCCGCTCTGGGCCACCGAAGGCGCCTCTGGCGACGACACAACCCAACCCGAGACCCTGGCGGCAGCCTACCTGGTGCGTAAGTACCTCGTCCATCTCGCGTTCGGGTCCATCCGCTTCGACTGGTACGCCTGGGGCAAAGCCACCACTTTTTGCGTAGGCACGGAAGAAAATAATCCGCAGGTACTGACCGAGGCGGGCCGCGCCTTCGGCATCCTGCTCGGCTGGCTGCGCGGCGCTACGCTCACCGGTGCGTCCATCGACACCTCAGGCACGTGGCAGATCGATTTGGCCTGGGCCGGCGACGACCACGGGATAATTGCGTGGAACCCAAACGCGACCGTGCAATTCCACATCCCGAACAACATGCGTCCGGTCACCCAGCGCGACATCCTGGGCAACAGCACACCGGTTGAGGGCAGCACGGTCTCTGTCGGTTACTCGCCAGTGCTGTTGGTGAGCCCGCAGCATATGCCGCGTTATCCGAAGGGTTGAGATCGGAGCGGCATTCCCCAAAAGGGGGGATTAGGCCCTCCCGATGATTCGTGCACCTGTACAATACAGGGAAAATACCGAATCGGATCCGGCGCGACCTCGGAGAATCGCTGGGGACCACTCAGCGCAGCCAGCGCCCTCTGGCGGAGGTGACAACGGCGTCTCTCCCATCTCTCAAGGCCTACGCGCCGGCGGCATCCTGAAACGGGATCACAGTACGGGAGTCCGACCGATCGAACGTGGCTCCCGGGCGATCGTCACAGCTCTTTAAAAAGACGCTATCCGCCCTCCGCCAATACTCTTCGGCGAACGCCGCGCATCGCCTATTCGCCGATCCGCGCCACCCTTTACGGTCGCGGATTGCGAAGGTTTGTGGTTGAAAGCGGAGTCCTTGCGAAAACCAATTGATACGACGTCAGCCGGTGCGGCCATGTTCGGAACGCAGGCGCCGCGTCGCCTCCCGCATGGCCTTCCCATACTTGTCGGCATCTTCCACCGCCCGACGACAAGCTATGCAGCTGGCCAGGTGTTCCTGGAACGCCGCCACATCGGTTCGGGGCAGGCTGCACATGACGTATGACTTGGCGATGTCTTCGCGGTCGCCCGGGCAATGGTCGGGGCGCAACGGCATACCGATCCAGCCGGTCGGCGCGGCGCCCCTCAGAGATCGTTCAGAGCACATCGGTATATTCCGCGCTCTTCCCGTTCCTTCGTCTCGTACTTCGCAAAAACGCGGTCCCACCTGGCATTCTCAAGGCACTCGCGGCACGCGCCGCACGTGCATCGCACGTGAGACGTCAGCGGCGGCAACGGGCGATTCGCCGGCACATCGCGGAATAAGCGATATACTTTAGATGCTTTAGACAAGGCGCTCACCTCCAAAGGTGAATTCACTCTGGCTAATCATGCAAGAGAATGCAGGCGCAAGGAAGTCCGGTACTGTACCTCCTAAGTACCAGCGAGCAGGGGAAACCAAGAGAACCGGAGCCGTTCGACACGGTTCTGCTCTGAGAATTGAGAGACGCTCTCGAGTCCGGGATCTTTGCGGAGAAGTTTGCGGATCCGAACTACTATTGCAGCAGTGTCATTCACATGGCATCACCGCTGTCCTCGATCTAAGCGCTACTGGGCCAAAAGAGAAAACGTTACGGATGAAGAGTCGAATTGCTGCAAGCCGCGAAGGGCCCGGTACTACTGCCAGTCTCCGTTCGACGAGAAAGCCGTCAGGACAACAGATGCGAGGCTGGAAATTCAATGGAAAGCGCATGGAAGAAATCGCGGCGAACGGCAGGATGTGCAGGCCGCGGCGGCGTGGAAGTCTGGAGCCAGAGCGGCGGGGGTTCTCTCGAACCCGCCGCCGATATCGCTTCGCAATTATCAGGTATGCTTCCCGGCAGCGTGCTATTGACGCACTGTCAGGACAAAGCCGGCCGGCGACTGCACGCCTCCCACACCGGCCACGATCGGGACATCGCCATTCGGCACGTTCGGAACGATTAAATTGATTTGATCCAGGCCCGAGCCGGCGATGCCTGCAAACAGGAGCATCGCCGTTTGGCCGCCGACCTGCACTGTGGCTTGATTCGCCAACGGCGATGGAGCCGGCACCGTCAACCCGGCAGGAAGTGGCGGATTGCCGGGACCGAAGCCGGTGGCGTAAAGCACGATGGTCTCACCCGGCTGGGCCGGAGTGGTTGTCATGCCAGTCACCAATCCGGGAGGTCCCACCAGAGTGCCGTTGGCGTGGGTGGCGATGACGTGCGTTCCATCGAACGTAAAGAAGGCGGGCGAAAATGCGGCTTTCGCGATCTGGAACGAATTGCTGACGCCCGCGGCATTCGTCACCTGAACGGAGACTGTGCCGGTGGTGGCGTCGTCGGGCGCCAGAACGTTCACCTGTGCCGGGCTGATGTAGTAGACATAAGCCGGAACTCCGTCGATGGTCACCGACACGCCGTCCAGCGAAGTGGGCAGTTTGTTTCCCACAAAGTCCGCCAGCCCCCAACTACGCGTGGTCGACGAGAGATTTGTTCCGCCGATAGCCACCCAAGAACTGGCGGTAATCGGAGCTTCGAAACTGGCGTCGTTCACTACCGCGGTAATTACGGGGGCCGGCGGCATCATCGGAGGGGCCGGTTGCGCGGCCATGCCGCAAACGAAGTAGGTGTTTTGCGGGCTGCTGAGCACGTTCTTGGCGATCAGCGCAAACGAGGCGGTGCTCCACGCAGAGATGGCATCTTCCTTGGGGTTGGCATCAAGCGTGAAGATCGTGCTGCCGTCGGGACTGATGGCGAACGGCGTGCTCGCGCTGTCGATGCCGCTGGGATTTTCGGGAAACGGCGTGCTGACTGCGCCGGTTGTCAGATCGATGACCTCGATGTTATTCAGCGGTGAGGGGCTCTGCGTAACGTAGAGGCGCTTCCCGTCGGGACTGATCGCCAGATCGATGAAATCGGCGGGGTAGCCGGTTGCCCCAGGCGCTACCGTCGAAATGGTGGTAACTTTGCCGCTCGCGACCGATATCGCGAAGACCGAATTGACCTGCTCGGAACTCACGTACGCGGTACTTCCATCCGGCGAGAAAACCAGGGCGTCTACTAGCGATCCCAGGTCGAACTCGTTGAGCCTGGCGCCGGTAGCCGGATTCAGCACGTCCACCTTGGTGTCGCCCAGATAAGGGATCCACAAGCTCATGCCGTCGGGGCTGACCGCCATCCTGCCGGGGCTCCCATTGATGCCGTACTGGGCGGCAATGATCTTCTTCATCACGTCGATCACCACCATTTCGAAAGCCTGCCCGGTGTTGATGGGAACGTAGACAAACTTGTTGTCCGGGCTGGTGGCCAGATGGTAGGTCCCCTGGCTGGGCGGAATTGGGATGGGCGTAGTAAAGTTCGTGGTGAGATCGATCTCGGTCACCACATTCAATTGAGTGTTTATACCGCCGGGTGCCGAATTGTAATTGCCGACATATGCTTTCGTGCCGTCGGGTGTGATGGTCACGTTGCACGGCCCGGCCGAAAAAGCGTTGGGGATGCCGGGGACGAAGTCGGTAATGGTCGACGCCACGGCGTTGGTCTTGGTATTGATGATGGTGACGGTGTTGTTATATTCGTCCACCGCAACCGCGTAAGGCTGCGCGTGAAGGCTGGGTGCGGCCAGCGTCAGGATTAGCCCGGCCATTTGCAAAACTTGGGTGCGAGTCATGGTAAATCTCCTCCGAGTCGATTTCGTATGAAAGCAGCGTTGCTTTCATGTTCTAGTGGGAAGAAGGTTGAAACGTTACGGAGGAGGAATCGAATTCGTTATAGAGCTGCAAGTGGGGCAGCCAATCTTGGCTGGGGTCCCCTCTGGGGACGCCTTTCAGGCGGCCGCGCCCTCATCAACGGAATCCGGCTAAGAGCCGGATGCAGGCAGGATTGCCGGCAGGATTGCCTGCCCCACAAATCGCAGACCCGCAAGGGAGCGGTGCTTTTCGGCAACTATCGCCAGTCTCCGATCAATGAGAAAGCGGCCCAGAAGAACGGATGCGAGGCGGTGCGCGAGTTGATCAGCGAGAGCTGCGCCGCACGCAGCGCTTCATCCTTGCTCTTGCCTTTCTCCAGTTGCTGGTAAAGCTGTTTCATCAGCTCGGACGTTTTCAGATCGTCGACATTCCACAGTGACGCCACGATGGAGCGGGCGCCGGCGTATTGCAGCGCTCGCGTCAGGCCGATCAATCCTTCACCGCCGACTTCCTTGCCGAGACCCGTCTGGCAGGCGGAAAGCACCACCATATCCGCGTCGAGCCGGAGCTGCTCAAATATCTCCCAGGCCTGCAACAGGCCGTTTTCCTGGCCCTCCGCCGGCTTCTCGGGAATGGTGAGCGCGAGGGCGGAATTCAATGGAAAACGCTCGTCCACAAACGCATGGGTCGCGAAATGAACGTAGCGAGCCTGGGGCGCGGCGGACTTGGCGCGCTCTTCGGTAGCTTCCGCGCCCAGATACACCTGGCTGCGCTTGGGATATAACGCCGCGATGCCGGTTACCTCTTCCCGGCTGAAAGGCAAGCGCGCGAGTTCCATGCCGGGAGTGGCCGTGCGCGAGGCGGCGCCCGTTGCGTGCTCCGGGTACAGCGGATCGCCGAATGCCACCAACTGCAGAGCCGGATGGCGCGGCTCGTCGCGTTTCTTTTTCACCTCTGCATAAAGCGTCGCCGAAACGATGGTGTGCAGCGGTTTCCATTCCACCAGGTACTGTTTCTCGTTGCGCCGCAGCGCGGCGAACGGCAGAACGTGCAGCGGCCCATCCGGAATCAACAGCACACGGCTGGCTTGCGCGATCGGAGCTTCGGCCGGTTTGACCAGCAGATCGTAGAGCTCTCGGGCGCGCCGGTTCAGGGCGCTGCGTCCCTCGGGGCTGCGATCCGCGATCAGTTTCCGGTACTCCTCCACCTGGTCTCGCAGCGCCTTCTCCCCCACCGGGAGAGTGTAAACCGACAGCCCGGGAGCGGCGGATTTCGACTGCACCACGAACAGGGTGCTCGTCTTCCGCCCGATCGCGTAGGAAAGCAGCACGGTGCCTTCATCGAGCGCTTCCCGCGCACCCTCCAGATCGAGCAACTGCGGATACTCGAGGGCTGCAAAACGGGGCGAGGCGCGCTTCACACGCTCGGCGATGCTCTCCCGGGCGGCGGCCAGTTCCCGTAAGCGTGCCGTCAACGCTCCCGCGCGCGCGTTATCCCTTTCCGGATCGACGCGGGCAAGCTCTGCCTGTGTACGGTCGTAGTCGGCGGCATTGCGCTGACGCTCACGCTGGATTTCCGGCGGCAGATCGGCGGCGAAGACCAGATCGCGCTCGGCCAGCATGGTCAACATCGAGCGGGCCCGTGAGCGCTCCAGGACGGCAAACGCGTTTTGCGGCTGCTTCTGGTTCAGAAGCGCATCCACATAATCGCGGTACCAGGTATCGAATTGAGCGCGAAACTCCGAACGCACTTCGTCGGGACCGCCCAGGCGGCTCATCTGCCGGTCGAGAGAGTTGGCGGCACGTTCGTAGAACGCCAGGGCGCGATCTCCCTGTCCCAGCCGCATGGTGACGATCGCGAGGCCGAACAGCGTTTGCGATTCGTGTTGCGTGCCGGGGACCAGTTTCTCCTGAATATCCAGGGCCTGTCGATAATGTTCTTCCGCCCTGGCGACATCCCCGGTGCGAAACGCCACGGCGGCCGCGTCGTCGAGAGTCACCGAATACTCCAGGCCGGCCGGCGCCAGCTTTTGAAGAATAGCCAAAGACCGGAGATAGAACTCCTCGGCTTTGGAAAATTCGCCGGCCTCGTAGGCGGCAAGACCAAGCGACCTGAGGCAGTTGGCAACTGTAAGGCTGCCGGGAGCGAGTTTTTCGAAAGTCGGCAGCGCCTGCGAATAGTATTCCCGCGCCTTTTGCAGGTCGCCGCGGCCTTTGGCGGCCCGCCCCAGGTCGACCAGGCTATCCGCGACCGCCATACTGTCCGGCGCCTGCTTGCGCTGGATGGCAAGAGCCCGGAGGAGCAACTCCTCACCGCGGGCAAAGTCGCCGCGCATGATCGCCACGCCGCCCAACTCTCCCAGACACCCTGCCACCGTGAGGCTGTCAGGCGCGTCCGTCTCGCGAATCGACAAGGCTTGGCCGAAATACTCTTCCGCCTGGGTCAGATCGCCGCGCCGGACCGCGATTCGTGCCATGCCGAGAAGACTGCTGGTAAATTCCGGACTGCGCGGCGCGTTCGAGGTAATGGCGATCGCGCGCCGGGCCAACTCTTCGGCGCCCGCCAGATCGCCGCGGTCCTGCAGCAGGCCTCCCAAGCGGTTCAGCGCGCTCGCCAGGTTCAACGTTCCGGGCGCCAGTCTCTCCACAATTTGTAGCGCCCGGCGATAATATTCCTCCGCGCGGTCCAGATCTCCCGCATTTAGGGCGATGGAACCGAGGTTGATGGAGATTGTGGAGACATCGAGAGTGCCGGGGGCGAGCTTCTCCTGAATCGAAAGCGCCTCAGTCAGGTACTCCTCGGCTTGGTGCGGATCTCCCTGGACGGAACGCATCATACCCAGGTTATTCAGGGATCTCCCGACGTCGAGGCTGCCGGGCGCAAGATTCCTGCGAATGGCGAGCGCCTGGCGATAATATTGTTCCGCCTTGCTCGGATTTCCCCGAAAATTGGCGACATTCCCCAGGCTATTCAGGGCTGCGGCAGTCATCAGGCTCGCAGGGGCGGCCTTTCGCGATTCATCCAGCGCACGTGCGTAGCACTGCTCGGCGCGCGGCCAGTCGCTTTGTGCGCGGGCCAGGTCACCGCAGGCCATCGGCAAGACGGTGCGCACGTTCGCCGAGCCATCCCCCGCCAGGCGAATTGCTTCGTCAAAAGCGTCGTAGGCTTCCTTGAATTGACGGCCTTGCGCGCGCCATTCGGCGGCTCGTTGGAGAAGCCACCATCCGGTCCGGGGCAGATCGGCTTTCGCGATTTTGGCCGCTGCCTGCCGGAGTCCCTCGGCGGCATCCGCCCAAGCGCCTGACCGCGCCAACCCCGCCGAGTGCTGGTACGCCGCCAGGACGTCCGGCGGCAGAACCGGACGGCAGACAATGCCCCATGGATGAAGCGTCTGTTGGGGACGGCCGGTCGTCTGCCTCGCAATCGGCCAGGCGTGCGGCGCCGCTGGGCTCAGTCCTTCGAGCGTCAGCGGACCACGGGGACTCTCTTCGATATCGAGTGCTGCCAAATCCGCCGGCGAGTCGATTGTGCCCCGGGCGCCAGGACGAGACCATGCGAGGATGCTGTCGCCCGCCCGCAGACCGGCTTTTTCCGCGCTCGAGCCGGACTCCACCTGCTCGATCACAACACCCCGCTCCTGAGGCGCCGTCTGCGGCCACAGAGAGAGCGCCATGGCCGGCAAAAACAGAAGCCAGCGGCCTGGAAGTGCGGATTGACCGGCGCGGCGTGTCATTTTGGGGCGGTAGGCGGCGCCTGAACCGTCAGCGAATATCCGGCTACCGCTTCGGAGTTTTTCCCGTCGATACCGGTCAGCTTAACAGCATAGTTTCCCGCGGGCAGCAACCCCGAAGGGACCGTGATCGTAACGGCCGCGCCTTTCCGGTTCAAGTTGTCCTCGCGCAAGACTTCCCTGCCATCGACGGTGGAAAGAACCGCGGCGTAATGCGGAAAGTCGGCGTCCGCATCCACGGCGAGACTCAAGCGAAGGAGATAAGTTCCTGGCGGTATGGAGATGCGATTCAAGCCTCCTTCGCCTCGAACGCCTGGTGCCAGGGCAAATGCCAGCGCCGGAGCCAGAAGCCCCTTCGGAGGCGCCACGGTTTGGCCGATCCCTTTGGCCTCGTTGCCCGGAGCCACCTCCACTGGAGCTGGAGGGCCGGTTTTGATCGCGATCTGAGGCGCGCGCCGATCAGGCAGGAAATGCAGCATCAATACCACCGCTGCGACGGTTGCCGTCGCTGCCCCGGCCAAAGCGAATCGCATGCCCAACGATGACGGAAAGAGCCGCGACAGTAGGCTGGCGCGGACGCGGCGGTCCGGCGCCCCTGGAATAGCGGCCAGGGCCCGAGCGAACTCGACCCTCCGCCGGCATTCGGGCGAATGCAGAAATCGGTTTTCGAACGCCGCCCGGTCGGCGGGGTCGAGGCGCCCTTTCACGTAGGCATCGATCAACTCTTCTTCGATCGCCTGCAACTGCTCGAGCAGAGCGTCATCGGAAAAGTACCGATCCTCGAAATCTTCGCGGTCCGCCTGCGACAGCTTTCCGAGCAGGTAACGAACCGTCGGTTCGTCGGAGCTATCGCCGGGTAACACGTTGGCCACCTTTCGATGTTGGCATACCTCCTAGTGTTCCCATACGCGTTTTGTTACTCCATCAAGACGTCTGTAGCCGCACGCACCCCTCGACGCACCTCTGCAGTTGGCGGCGGACCCGGAAGGCTTTGATGCGCAGCGCGCCCGCGGAAATGCCCAGAGCCTCGGCAATCCGGCGCTTGCGGTCGATCTTTTGGCGTTTTTCATCCTGATAATAATCGCGTATCAGCTTCTCCTCGTCCGGCCCAAGCTTCTGCAAACACCGCTCGAGACAGCGCAGTTGCATCGGGTCCGCCGCGGGAGCCTCATCTGGCCGCGAACGGTCCCAAACCGGCGCGGGAAGGTCCTCGATGGCCGCGGTCTTACTGCTCTTCTTGTGCGCTTCGGAGGCCACGTTGCGCGCTATGCCCTTTACAAACGACATGACGTTTCGGATCTCGATCTCGCCCAGCCGGCGGATGGTGCGATCCAAGGTCTCGTCGGTCAGAAGCTCAGCGTCGGCGCAACCGTTGCAGCGAAAGAAGATCATCAACCGCGATCGAATCCGCTCGTAAACCACGCCCGCCGCATTGGGGTCGGGATCGAGAGCCGCGAGAAACCTCTCGAAGGCGTCCTTGGTAAGTACCCAGTGTTCTTCAGGAGGATACATGCGAGGGCATCCAAATTATGGAGATTCTACCAGATATCCTAATGGCCAACCAAAAAATCGGGGCCCTGTGTAACATTCTGCGGTTTTCGCCACTGAGATACCGGGCAACGCGCCGCGGGGCGAGTTGCTCCCAGACGGAGGATTGACAGCATGACGACGAAACACATTGCACCCGTTTTCGCGGCCGTTCTTTTCGCGGCTGCAGCAGGCAACGCACAGACGGTCCCCGAAGGCGAACTCCTGACGTTTGCGGCCACGCCGGCGCCACCCGAAGGTTTCATGCCGGCGGCAGCAACCGCCTTCGAACTCGAGTATTATGGCTTTCCGCCGAGGCCGGACGAAAAGTCTCAACCCGCGCTATACGCAGCGTGGTTGAGGGCCATGCAGGCATCCAGGCAGCGTATCGAGCCGAAGATGGTGCAAACCAACCGGTTCCATGGTCCCGCCCACCTGACCACTTCCATCCACGACGCGACCCAGACCTCTACTAACTGGAGCGGCGTGGTGGATTCGGCGGGCGCCACGTATTTCAACAACACGGGCAGCTTTCACATCGTCGTAGGCGAGTTCGTGGTTCCCGTAGCACGGCAGGCATATGGAGTATGCACGGGAGGTTGGGAGTACTCTTCGAGTTGGACAGGTTTGGATGGCTGGTCGACATCTGGAGTGACAGCCAACGATGTGCTCCAGGCAGGAGTGGAATTCGACGCCTACTGCAACGGTCCGACCAATTTATCCACCTACTACCTATGGACTGAGTGGTATCCAAAAGCGGAACAACAGATTTTCAATTTCCCGGTTTCCCCTGGGGACGACCTGTATATTTCCGTGCTGGACACAGACGCGACTCACGGCACGGCGTACGTAGTGAACATGACCATCAATCAATACACGACCGTATCGCTTCAACCGAAGCCGGGAATCTCTCTGATCGGGAACTCCGCCGAATGGATCACCGAGCGTGTCACTGTAAACGGCAGTCTTTCGAATCTGGTGAACTACACGTCGGAATACTTCTCGAACTGTTTTGCCGACACCTGGGGTGGACTTACCGCCGCCACCGCGCAGAGCCCGGTCACTTTTCTGCCGGGGAACGGGCTGCAACTGACGATGTTGGACAACAACGGCAACCCCATCTCGTTCCCAACGAGCCTCGGCAACAACGCTATCTGGCTGCAAGTGGAAGGATCGGCGAAGTAAGCCGAAGAGGGCCGGCTCGCGCTGTCTGTCGGTGGCAGTCGGCCGCGAGCCGGAACTTCTGCAAGCATGCGATTTGATTTGGGTGCGGCTACTTTAGAACGACGGCCAAGTACTCATAAATTCAACCAGTTAAGGCCGTTCGGCCTGTGGTTGGCTATCGCTTAGACCGGGGATATCGGAATAACCCCTGTTTTTGCCG
>Ga0181521_10000217_pt1 | contig 68930 bp, 37 predicted proteins | sample PEATcosm2014_Bin_32_FD_119764 | JGI IMG/M metagenome (GOLD analysis project Ga0181521, IMG submission 119764) | Peatland microbial communities from MTU Mesocosm Facility, Houghton, MI, USA - PEATcosm2014_Bin02_60_metaG | ecosystem: Environmental > Terrestrial > Soil > Wetlands > Peat | place... | reverse complement strand
CGGCGGGAGATACGCTGCGCGAGATCTTTGCGCAGCAGGCCAAACCTGCGTAGCGCGTGGCGTCAGGGCTTGGGGCGGTGGGCGATGATGAGGTCGCGGACCTGTTCGTAGGCGGACTGGGGGAGGATGCCGCGGGTGGTCAACTGGTTCTTGGCGGTGTAGGGTCGGCCGGCGATGATGCGGCGCACATATTCGTCGCCCATGCCGGGGAGGGCCTTGAGCTGGGCCGCGGTAGCGGTGTTGATGTCGAGCAGGGCCTTGGATGCGGCGATCTTCTGGGAGATGGATTGCGCGGGCTTGGCGGCGGGCGCTGCGGCTGGTGCGGATTGAGCGAGACTCTGCGAGGCGAGGAGGAAGAGGCTGGCGGTGAATGCTGCCGCAAGAAAGCTGCTGCGAAGGATGGGCATGAGAGGCTCCTGAGGAACTCTGAGTGGAGGCGAACGGGATGCGGTACAAGAGTAGCGCAGATTGGGCGCGAATGGTGAGGAGTTTGCGCGAGGTCTATTGCGGCGATGGTCGAGGTATAATTCCGGGTGAAGCGGGAGTAGCTCAATGGTAGAGTAGCGGCTTCCCAAGCCGTTGGTTGCGGGTTCGATCCCCGTCTCCCGCTCCAGAGCGTTCTCTCTTCTATCTCTCTCTATGGAACCAGGCTGGCGGTTTTCTGGGGGGGATTGTCGCGGTCTTCGAGGGCCAAGGCTTCGGGCAGGAAGGTGGTGGCCTTGGCGATCTCGGGGTCGGCCTGGGCGCGGACCTTGAGGCCTTCGAGCTGGCCGAACTGGGAGGTGAAGAGTTCGGCCTTAATGTTGGTCTTGATCCAGTCGAGGGAGGCGGCGATGTCGGCGTCGGTAAACTCCACCTGATTGGCCTTGAGAAAGTCCTTGAACTGTTTCAGGATGGCGTCGTCGACGACGAAGTCGCGCGAGATGGTGTGGGTTGCCAGGTAGTGTTTGGAGAAGCTGCCGGCGCCGCGGTCGACGAAGATGTAGTGGAGGAGCAGCGAATCCTGAAAGTGGTTGTAGTTCTCGGGGTCGAAGGAGCCACCGGCGATCTTCTCATCGGGGGTGATTCCTCCGCCGCCGTAGACGGTGCGGCCGGAGTCGGTGAGCTTGACCTCGAGGTTGGATTTGTCGGCCTTCTTGGCGTCGTCGCGGACGTAAAAGTAGTCGTATTCCGAAACGCCGTCGTAGGAGCGCTGGATGAGGCGGTTGGAGGGGGTGTAGTAGTGGTATGTGGTGAGGGCGAGGCCGGTGTCTTCGGGGGTATTGAAGACGGTCTGCACAAGGCCCTTGCCAAAGGTGGTCTCGCCGACGATGAGGGCGCGGTCGTGGTCCTGCAGCGCGCCGGAGACGATCTCAGCGGCGGAGGCGGTGTTGCGGTTGACCAGGACGACGATGGGGTATTTGTCAGTGTCGGCTTCTCCGTGGGCGGCGCGGTAGACCTGGTCGGGGAAGGCGCGGCCGCGTTGGGAGACGACGATCTGGCCCTCCTTGAGGAACTTGTCGGAGACATCGACGGCCTCGTTGAGCAGGCCTCCGGGGTTGTTGCGCAGATCGAGGATGAGGCCGTGCAGGGGGCCGGCGGCCTGGAAGTTGTCCAGCGCATCGCCCACCTCACGGCTGGTGGTCTCCGTGAAGTTGGTGATGCGGATGTATCCGACGCCGGGCTTGACCAGGAAGGCGAGATCGACCGAGGGATGCGGAATCTCGTCGCGCACCAGGTCGAAGTTGAGCGGGCCGTCGTGGCCCTCGCGCTGCATGGCGACCTGGACGTGGGTGCCTTTGTGCCCTTTGAGCATAAAGGCGACGGCGGAGGAGTCGAGGCCCTCGGCGGACTTTCCGTCGACCGAGAGGATGATGTCTCCGGGGCGGATGCCGGCCTTAAAGGCGGGCGTGCCCTCGAATGGAGCGAGCACGACGATATGGAAGACGCCAGCTTTATCGAGGTCCGGCTGTTGCGCGATGGACATGCCGACGCCGTAGTACTTGCCATGCTGGTCTTCGCGCATCTGGGCGAAGGCCTTGGGGTCGTAAAAGTTGGAGTGGGGATCGAGGGCGTGCAACATGCCCGGGATGGCGCCGTCGTAGATGGAACGGTCGATCTTGTCCTGGTCCAGCGGCTCGGCGTAGTTCTGCTCAACCAGGTTGTAGACGTCGGTGAACTGGTGCAGGGAGTCGCGCAGGGTGGACTCGTCGGAGGCGGACTGCGCGGCGACCTTCCTGCTGATAAAGGAGCCGAAAACGGCACAGCATGCCAGAAACAGCGTGACGGAGAAGAGAGCGCGGCGGGTGCGGGGGGCCATCGGCTTGGGTTACCTCGAAGTGGGGCGGGAAAGAATGCGGCTTGCCGCATCAGGAGGCCGGGTTGCCCAGGAAAAACTCCAGTCCAGCTTAGGACGAGTATACAACGGTTTGGTAAGCATGGCTGGGGATGTGGGGGCGCGTTCCTGGTTCGCGCCCGCGACTGAGCGGACTGGATCGAGAGTTGCGGATTGGTGCGGGGCGGGGTGGGACAGATAGAATAGGCGGAGCGGACGATTGGTTTGCTAGGCGCGGGTTGGTATTGGGCAAGGGAAGCGAGAGAGGCCTTTTGAGATTGGTGAGCTTGAACCGAGTGGACAGGATGCGAAGCAGGATGGGGAATAGGGTCCGGCGGCGGGTTTTGCGCGGGGCGCGAGCGGCGGCGATGCTGGCAGGCGCGCTGCTGCTGGCGGGCGCGGCGTGGGGACAGGTGAAGGCGCCGCGTTACCAGAGCCCGATCGAGGCGCCGGCGCCGCAGGTGACGCTGCCTGTGCCGCAGGCGTACATGCCGAACGGCTCGGTGGTGGAGTATCAGATCGTACGCGTGAACGACCAGATTATCGACAACAGCGACTATATGCGTGCGCAGCAGCAGTTGCTGGACGAGGCGCGGCAGAAGAACCTGACGGCGGACGAGTTGGCCGAGCGGCAGAAAGACCTCTTGCGCGACATGATTGACCAGCAACTGCTATTGTCGCGCGGCAAGGAGCTGGACATCACCGCCGACGCGGATGTGATCCGGCAACTGGACGATTTCCGCAAGCGGAACAAACTGGACGAAATGGAGGAGAAGGACTGCGCCACAGCTGCCTGCACATCGCTGGAGAAGGCGGTGGACGAATCCGGCATCTCGTATGCGGACTTCAAGGAGAACATCAAGAACAGCATCATTACGCAGAAGGTGGTGGGCCAGGAGGTTGGCCAGACGCTGCGCCTGACAACCAAGCAGGAGCAGACCTACTACGACCAGCACAAGCAGGAGTACGCACAGCCGGAACAGGTGCGGCTGAGCGAGATCCTGATCGCGACGCCGGAGGACGCGACGGATGCGCAGATTGCGCAGGCCAAGGCCAAGGCGGACGACGTGGTGGCGAAGCTGAAGGCGGGTGCGAGCTTTGAGGAGATGGCGAAGCAGCTATCGAGCGGGCAGACGGCGTCGACGGGCGGGGACCTTGGGGAGTTCAAACGCGGCGCGCTGGGGTCGAGCGCGCTGGAGGACCCGGTGTTTGCGCTGGAGGCGGGCGGGTTGACCGCGCCGATCCGCACGCGACAGGGCTTTGTGGTGTTGAAGGTGACCGAGCACACGCAGGCGGGGATTCCTCCGCTGAGCGCGGTGGAAGACCAGGTGAGGGATGGGATCTACCGCGAGGCGATCCAGCCCGCGTTGCGGACCTATCTGACAGGACTGCGGGAGAAGGCGTACATCGACATTGCGCCGGGATTTGTGGATACGGGCGCAAGCGCCAAGCAGACCAAGCCGGAGTTTGCGGCGTCTGCGCTGCCTACGGTGAAGAAGAAGCGGGGACTGAAGTCGCGGCTCGAGCGTGGCCATGCGGTCGCGGGACCGACTGCCAGCGCCGCGGGTTCGGCGGCTGGCACCGCGGGCTCGGCGGCTGTGGGTGCGAAGCCGGGAGCTGCTGGCGCGGCGACGCCAGCGGCTGGATTGAGCAGCGCGAAGACGAAGACGGTGGCTGCGGGCAAGAAGCACAGGAAGATTCGGCGGGAGAAGATCCGCTTCGGACAGGCTCCGCGGAACTCGCTTCCGGCCACGCCGGAGGAGGCGGTGGTGGCAGGCGAGGGCCCAGGGCCGAGCGCGGCCTCCGGCGCGCTGTCCTCGACAGATGCTGCGATTGCGCCGGTCGAGCGGACAACGACGGTGGCCGCGGACGAGGAACCGCTGGCTCCCACAGCGGAGCGGAAGAAGACACGGTACAGTGATCGCGCGCCGATCGAAGACAAGGCCAGAAGGGACGCGGCGAAGGCGGCAAAGGCGAAAGAGAAGGCTGCGTCAACCCCGGTTGCGCTGACGGCGGAGGAGAAGGCCAAGCAACAGGCGCAGAACGCGCCGCTGGGACTGGGCGGAGATACAGCGACCAAGAAGAAGAAACAGAAGAGAGCAAAGGGTGCAGCCAAGGAACGGCTGCAGGAGCAGGCCCCTGCGCCGCCCAAGCCCAAACCCGAGGCGACGCCGATTCCGCCGAGGAGCGTGCGCGAGAACGGCGAGCCGGTGGTAAGTCCGCCGCCGGCGGTGCCTGCGGTGACGGCGCCCGCGGACGCGCAGCCCAGCGCGCCGGCGAAGTAGCGCTTCCTAATTGAAGGCTACACTTTCGGCACGAGTAAACCCGTGCCGTTAAGCAAAACGGGGATCTTACAGCCAGTGGCGCTGACTCCCACTCATTCCGCGAAGAGCGCGGAATGGATGGGGCACCCAGCATTTCGGGGCGTGAAGGGCCTCAACCGGGGGGTATGCTGGCTGCATGAAAGATTTCTATGTGGTGGACGCGGCGAAGTTCGACGGGATGGCGGTGACGACTTTCTTTGCGGTGTCGTCGCTGTCGGTGCGGGAGAAGAAGACCGGCGCGGGGCAGTATCTGGCGCTGACGCTGAGCGACAAGACGGGCTCGATCGAGGCGCGGATGTGGGACGACATTGCTTCGGCGGTTGCGACGTGCAGCGAGGGTTGCTACGTCAAGGTGCAGGGCCAGGTGTCGAAGTACCAGGGGAAGTGGCAGATCACGCTGAGCAAGATGCGGCTGGCGGCGGAGAGCGAGGTGGATGCGGCGGACTTTGTGCCGACCACGCAGTTCGACATCGGGGAGATGTGGGCGGAGCTGCGCGGGTACGTGGGGGAGTTCAAGAATGCGGAGCTGCGGCGGCTGGTGTTTGCGTTTCTGGACGATGAGGAGATTGGCGCGGCGTACCGCGCGGCCCCGGCGGCCAAGGTGCTGCATCATGCGTGGATCGGGGGGCTGCTGGAGCATGTGGTGACGCTGGTGCGGGTGTGCCGGGCGACCGCGCCGTTCTATCCCGAGGTGGATGCGGACCTGCTGGTGACGGGCGCGATCCTGCACGACATTGGGAAGACGCGGGAGTTGTACTGGGGAACGACCTTCGGGTACACGCTGGAGGGGCAGATGATTGGGCACATCTCGATTGCGCAGGGGATGTTGCGCGAGAAGGTGGCTGGGCTGCCGGGGTTCCCGGAGAAGCTGCGGGTGCTGGTGGAGCACATGATCCTGAGCCACCACGGGAGGTACGAGTTCGGGTCGCCAAAGCTGCCGATGACGCCCGAAGCGGTGCTGCTGAGCGCGCTGGACGACGTGGAGGCGAAGATGCAAGCCATGCGCAACGAGCTTGGCAGGGACGCGGCGGCGGGCAAGAGCGGCGCGGAGATGACGGAGTGGGTGAGGAGCATGGAGCGGCCGCTGCTGAACACGCGGGCGTATCTGGACGAGGAGTAGCGCGCGCCGGCGTTGCGGCGATTAGCGCGGCGGCTTGGGGAAGGTGCGGAAGTGGTAGGCGAGGCCGATGGTGAAGAGGCTGGGGTGCAGGGTGGCGATGGGAAATCCGAGCCAGCTCTGGAGCTCGTAGTCGGCGCGGAGGTTGAGGGTAGGAGTGAGGGCTAAGTCGGCCCCGCCGCCGACGGTGTAGAGGTTGTAGGCGATGTTGGCTACATTGCCGGAGAAGTTGTAGACTCCGCGGCCGACCAGGAATTTGGCGTAGGGCGAGAGGCGTCCGCGGGTGAAGAAGAAGCGGGGGCCGACTTCGTAGGTGCGTTCGTAGATGGTGACGTCCGTGGAGGGGTGGACCTGGTGGAAGCCGGCCTCGAATCCCCAGTAGTCACGCTTGTCGAATGTGGCGTAGGCGGCGCCTCCGGTGAGGCTGATTGTGTTGAAGTTGTAGCCGGAGGCGCCGAGAGTCAGACCGCCTCCGAGCTGAATGTCGCCAATGCGGCTGGCGGTGGGCAGGGCCTGCGCGCGCGCCGCGGCCGGGAGGCAGCAGGCGAGCAGGAGGGCGAAGGCGCGGAGTCGGCAGGTACGGATTGCGCGCTGGCCTTTCATTCTGCTCCTTTCTTTTTCTGCTTGCGGAACCGATTGCCGACTGAGGACAATCCAATGGTCAGATTCAAATCCAGTGCGCGGCGATGCACTGGAGTAACAGAGCATTTTTCGGTAATGGAGTAGACCATTGTGGAGCTATCAAAAGCAGATTCCTTCGCTACGCTACGGAATGACAAACAAAATTGGTCTATAGCATCCCGGAAATTCTTAAGAAGCTGCCGCCGGGAACGTCTACAGATTGCAACTCGCCGCGAAAAAACGGGTATAACGGATTCAGTGTAAACTTCTGCGAATGGTAGCAGGTTTTCGCGACTCCCCGGGCAGGCACACCATGCGAAGTTTCTCCGTTCTGCTGACTGTCGCGCTTGGGCTCGGGCTGGGTGGCGCGGCCTGCGCGCAGACGGCCTGCACGGGGCTGCAATGCCAACAGGTCAGTTGCACGGGCACTGCGACGACATCGGTGCGCGGGGTGGTGTACGCGCCCAACGGCACGGACCCGCTGCCGAATGTGACGGTGTACGTTCCGAACGCGCCTGTGGACCCGTTTCCGGCTGGGGTGAGCTGTCCGATTGCCGGCGCGCCGCCCTCGGGATCGCCGCTGGTGGGGACGATCACGGATGTGAACGGCAAGTATTCGATTGTCGATATGCCGGTGGGGACGAACATTCCTATTGTCGCGGTCTCTGGCAGATGGCGCGTGAAGTCGACGGTGAACACAACCGCCTGCACCAATACCGCGATGAATCTGACCATGCCGCAGGACCATACGCAGGGAGACATTCCATATATCGCGATTGCGACGGGCTCGGCCGATCAGGTGGAGTGCGTTCTGCTGAAGATGGGGATCAGCCAGTCGGAGTTCACGGATCCGAGCGGCGCGGGGCGAATCAACCTCTTTGGCGGCGGCACAAATGGTCAAGGCGGTGGAGTGACCGTTAACGGAGGCTCGACATCCCAGGATTCGCTGATGGGGGATTACTCGATACTGCAGAACTACGACGTGTTGATGCTGCCCTGCGAGGGCAACGCCTACGTAAAGCCGGACACCGAGCTGCAGAACCTGATTCAATTCGCGAATAATGGCGGACGCGTCTACACCAGCCACTATGGTTATGCGTGGATGATTACTAATTCACCGTTCGACACCGTGGCCAATTGGACAGCCGGTTTCACACAAGGAAGTTCCATTACGCCGAACCCCGATTCGGGTATGGCGACGGTGGACACCAGCTTTACGGCGGGACGGACGCTGGCAACCTGGTTACAGAATGTCGGCGCTTCAACGAGCCCCGGACAGATGGAGCTCAATACGCTGCGGATTGACCAGAGCGGCGTGAATGCGCCGACGCAGTCGTGGCTGACGCTCAACTCCAACGATGCGGTGATGCAGTTTGTCTTCGATACGCCGATTGCATCTGCGGCCAACCCGAAGCCGAACCAGTGCGGACGGGTTCTGTACAACGAGTACCATGTGGAGACCAGCACGGCTTCGGGCGGTGAAACATTCCCCAACGAGTGCAACCTCAATGTGGCAATGACTCCGCAGGAGAAGCTGCTGGAGTACATGCTGTTCGAGTTGACGAGCGAGGGCGGGCAGCCGACGCTTGCTCCGACTTCGCAGGACTTCGGGCCGGAGGCGGTGGGCTACCCCAGCGCCCCGCAGACCTTCACCTGGACGAACAATTCGAGCTTCGCGTCGCAGGTGTCGACGACGCAGATCAGCGGAACGAACGCCGGGGACTTTGCTGTGACATCGAACGGCTGCACGGCCCCGGTGGCGGGCGGGACGAGCTGCACGATCACGGTGGTGTTTACGCCGTCGGTGCTGGGCGCGGAGAGCGGGACGCTGATCGTGGTGTCGGCGGGAAACCAACTGACCGCGACGCTGACCGGGACGGGCGTGCCGGGATTCACGCTGATGCCGGCATCGCTGAGCTTCGGCAACCAGGATGTGGGCTTCGCCTCCGCGCCGCTGAATCTGACGCTGACCAGCAACGCCAGCGGGCCGCTGGCTGTGCCGCAGTTTGTGACCACTCCGGCGGGCCAGTATGCGTTCAACACCGCGGCGTGCCAGAATCCGATGCCCGCGCTTGCGAGCTGCCCGATCGGCGTGAGATTCAAGCCGGCGGCGACGGGGGCGCAGAGCGGGACGTTCGCGGTGAGCGCGGCCAACTCGCCGGGGCCAGGCAGCCTGATTTTCACCGGGTTGAGCGCGACGCTGAGCGGGAACGGGGTCGACTTCTCGATTGGCCTCAACCCCAGCGGGGGATCGGTGATTGCGGGCGATGGGACGACGACGACCGCGACCCTGACCCCGATTGCGGGCTTCAACGTGCCGCTGAGCGTGAGTTGCGCGGTGGCGGCGGCGGCTGCTGCATCGGTGTGCGCGCTGAGCACGGCGGTGGTGGTGCCGACCTCGGCGGTGACCACGGTGGCGAGCATCGGGACGACATCACAGTACACGGTGGTGGGCTACAGCGGCTTCGGCGGACGGGGCTTTCTGTGGTTGATTGCGCTGGCCAGCGGCTGGCTGCTGTGGAGGAAGCGCAGGAGCGGACGGGCTTTCCTCCCACATCTCAAATTCGAGATGTGGGGCACCCGCGGGCTGCTGCTGGTGCTGCTGGGGGCGATGGGGCTCTGGCTGACGAGCTGCACGGGCAAGCTGCCAGACCAGAATGCGCCGTATACCGGGCCGGGAAACTACACGGTGACAGTGACGGCGACGGATGGTTTTCTGGTGCATTCGGCCAACTACAGCCTGACGGTGAAGTGACTGCGGCTTAGAGCGCGGGGTAGTCGACGGAGACGAGGAAGAGGCCGGTGGCGGGAGCGGTGGGGCCGGCGAGGGCGCGGTCGCGGGCGGCGAGCAGCGTGGGGATGGCCGCGGGGTCGAGGCGGTGGGCACCACATTGGACGAAGGTGCCGACCAGGTTGCGGACCATGTGGTGGAGAAATCCGTCGGCTGTGACGCGATAGATGAGGAGGCCATCGGCGGCGTGCCATTGGGAGTGGGTGATGGTGCGGATGGAGGAGTGGGGGTCCGAGGCAGTGCGGTGGGCGAGGTCGGGGTCGAGGGCGGCGAAGGTGGTGAAGTCGTGCGTGCCGAGGACGTGGGCGGCGGCCTGGTTGAGGGCGTCGAGCGAGAGCGGCCAGGGGCAGGGCCAGACGTACGGGGCGAGGATGGGAGGACAGATGAGGTCGGGTTCGAGGTTCGGGGTTCGAGGTTCGAGAGATGGTGCGCATAGGGGGAAGATGCGGTACTCGTAGGTTTTGCCGAGGGCGGAGTGGCGGGCGTGGAAGGTGGGCGGGACGGCTTCGACGGCGAGGACGCGGATGCTGGGCGGAAGGCAGCGGTTGAGGGCGCGATGCAGGCTGGCGGCGGGGATGGGCGCGGCGAGAGCGAAGCTGGCGACCTGAGCGAGGGCGTGGACGCCGGCGTCGGTGCGGCCGGAGCCCTGGGGGAGGACGCGCTCGCCGACGGTGCGATGGATGGCGTCGCAGAGCAGGCCCTGGACGGTGGGAAGGTTGGGCTGAACCTGCCATCCGCGATAGGGGGAGCCGTCGTAGGCGAGGATGAGCTTCCAGTTCGTCATGGGGACAAATTGCACGGTAACACGAAAGCAGGTTCGAGGTTCAAGGTACGAGGTTCGAGGGTTGGTATACTGAGCGTTCTGCGCGTCGGTGGAACCTGGCTGCGTGTGGGTCCGTATCAGTGGGGGACGGCTGTGCGTCTTTGAAGCTGTTCCGGAAGAAGGATTGGAGACGATGAACGTGAGAATGAAGGATTTGCAGGCGACGGCGGCGATTGCGCTGCTGGTGATGAGCGGAAATGTGCAGATGGCGGGAGCGCAGGCAGCAGCGACAACTCCAGCCACGCAGGCCCCGGCGGCGCCGACGGCGACGGGGACGAGCCAGAGCAGTTCGACGGCGCCGCCTGCGGCGGGCAATCTGCCGCCTGCACCGGCGGTGAAGTGGACCGAGCCGCTGTATCTGCGCGACACGGGGAAGGACTACACGCGGCTGAAGCCGATGTTTCCCAATCCGATTGGGCCGTATACCAGGACCGGCGTTGCGCTGCCACGGCTGGGCAATACGCCGCGGCTGGACTCGCTGCTGCGCGACGGGAAGATATATCTGAGCCTGTCGGACGCGGTGCTGCTGGCGTTGGAGAACAACTTCGACATCGCGATTGCGCGGATCAACCTGGACATTGCGGACACGGACATTCTGCGGTCGAAGGCGGGCGCGGGACTGCGCGGGGTTTCGACCGGGCTGGTGAGCGGGACGCTGGGCGGATCGGGAACCACGGTGGTGGGCGGCGGCGGGCCAGGGGGAACGTCGGGCGGGGTGGGCGGCAGCGGCGCGGGGGCCGGAGGGCTGGTTCTGAGCACCAGCGGCGGCGGGGCGCAGCCGGAGAACCTGGACCCGACGCTGACGGCCAACATTCAGTACGAGACGCTGGACCAGCAGCAGTCGAACCTGCTGTTCAGCGGCGGGAAGCCGGTGCTGTCCACGAACACTTCGACCTATAACTTCGGCTACCAGCAGGGATTTTTGACCGGCACACAGCTTTCAGTGATGTTCAACAACAGCCGGATTACCACCAACAACCCGTTCGTTGACTACAGCCCGGACATTACGACCAGCTTCCGCGCGACCGCGACGCAACACTTGTTGCAGGGCTTCGGGTGGGGGATCAACGGGCGGTTTATGGTGCAGGCGAAGAACGACCGGAGGATTACGGATTCGGCGTTCCGCCAGCAACTGCTGTACACGGTGAACCAGGTAGAGAACATCTACTGGGGGCTGGTGAGCGCGTACGAGGACGAGCAGGCGAAGGAGCGCGCGCTGGCCCAGTCGACGCAACTGACCTCGGACAATCGCAAGCAGCTGGAGATTGGGACGCTGGCTCCGCTGGATGTGGTGAACTCGGACTCGGCGGTGGCGACGGACCAGCAGGCGCTGGTGGCTTCTAAGTCGAATTTGCAGTACCAGCAACTGATTATGAAGCAGGCGATCGCGCGCGACCTGACCGATCCGGTGCTGACGGCTGCGCCGGTGATTCCGACCGACCGCGTGGGGCTGGAGCGGCTGCCGGAAGAAGACATGACGGTGGACCAGCTGGTGCAGCAGGCATATGTCAACAATCCGCAGATTGAGCAGGCCGTGCTGAGCATGAAGAACAACGAGCTGACGATGAAGGCGGAGAAGAACGGGCTGCTGCCGACGGCGGATGCGTACGCATTTTACGGATCGAGCCAGTTGGCGGGCGGGCAGAATCCCAACGCGCTGAACTTCGATACGGGGGCGAACTACCCTCCGGGAAGTTTTCCATCGATCAGCTATGGTTCTGCGCTGGACAATTTCTTCAACAGCACTGCGCCGGACAAGGGCGTGGGCGTGAATATTACGATTCCGCTGCGCAACCGCGTGGCGCAGGCAGACCAGGCGCGGTCGCAGATGGAGTACCGGCAGGAGCAGATGCGACTGCAACAGCTGTACACGCAGGTGCGGATCCAGGTGATCAATGGGCAGTACGCGCTGACCAACGACCGGGCACAGGTAACGGCGGCGCAGGCGGCCCGGGACTACGCGGCGCAATCGCTGGAGGCGGAGCAGAAGAAGTTCAAGCTGGGGGCATCGACCTCGGCGCTGGTGCTGCAACAGCAGAGGAACGTGGCGACGGCGGAGAATTCGCTGATCTCGGCGACGGCGGCCTATGCCAAGGACCGCGCGGGACTGTTGGAGTTGCTGTCGAATACGCTGGACCGGTACGGGATCAGCATTACCGACGCGGCGACGGGCGTGATGACGGCTGCGCCGGTGATTCCGGGGCTGACCGCGCCCGCGGCTCCGGCTGCGCCAAAGCCGATTACGGTGGGGCCTGCTCCGGCAACCCACCCTTCCTCACCCCAGTGAGCAAGCTCACCGGGGACCCCGATCGCAATAAGACCGCGAAGGATAGGGCACCCGGCAGTAGGGGTGGGGCGAGTGCGTTTCAAGGAGGGCCCGGGCGGAATGCTGCGGGCCCATTTTCTGTCACGTTGAGGGATTTCCGCTGTGGGGAAGCCAGATCGGAGAATCGAGAGGCACCCTCCAGCGATCCAATACACTTGCGGGGATGCAGGGCGCAGGCATCTGTGCGGATGGTAGCGTGGTTACCTAAGTGGATGTTGGGATGGAACTTGTGTGGGATTGGCGGCTGCGCGGCAGTGACTAGACTTGATAGGTTGGAAGCGATGTGCAGCTGTTGATCCCAGGGATTATGGAACTTATCAGTCAAATACAGAGCGGTGACGGGACGGCTGTGAGCGATCAGGCTGACATTGCTGACGATGCGGGCGAGAGGCGGACGAACGCGCTGGCCAGCGCGGCCTCGGCGTACCTACGTTCGGCGATGCACCAGCCGGTGCGGTGGATGGAGTGGGGCGAGCGGGCGTTCGACCGCGCGGTGAGGGAAGACAAGCCAATCCTGCTGGACATTGGGGCGGTGTGGTGCCACTGGTGCCATGTGATGGACCGCGAGTCGTATGAGAACGCGGAGACGGCGCGGATCATCAATGAGAACTTCGTTGCGGTGAAGGTGGACCGGGACGAGCGGCCGGACGTGGACACGCGCTACCAGTCCGCGGTGTCGGCGATCAGCGGACAAGGGGGATGGCCGCTGACGGCGTTTCTGACTCCCGAGGGCAAGCCGTACTACGGAGGGACGTACTTTCCGCCGGAGGACGGGTACAACCGGCCAAGCTTTCAACGCGTTCTGCTGACCATGGCGGACGCCTTCCAGGGGCGGCGGACAGAGGTGGACGAGACGGCGGCGAGCGTGATGAACGCGATCGAGCACAATGAGGCGTTCAGCGGGCGGGCGGGCGGCGAGATTAAGGAGATTGGGCGCGAGCTGGTGGACAAGATGGCGGCGTCTGCGCTGAAGAGCGCGGACCTGAGGCATGGAGGATTTGGCGGGCAGCCGAAGTTCCCCCATTCGAGCGCGCTGGACCTGCTGATCGAAGTGGCTTCGCGGGCAGAGACGCGTGCGGAGTTGCGCGCGGCGAGTGCGGCGCTGAAGCAGAGCGGGCAGGGAACAGCGAAGATGGCGGAGACGGCCAAGCAGGTGGTGCTGGTGACGCTGGAGAAGATGGCGAAGGGCGGGATCTACGACCAACTGGGGGGCGGGTTTCACCGCTATTCGGTGGACGAGCACTGGGTGGTGCCGCACTTTGAGAAGATGGCCTACGACAACAGCGAGCTGCTGAAGAACTACGTTCATGCGTACCAGGCGTTTGGCAGCGTGGAGGGCGCGCGGGTGGCACGCGACGTGCTGCGCTGGATGGATGAGTGGCTATGCAACCGCAAGCTGGGGGGGTTCTATGCGTCGCAGGACGCGGATTATTCACTGGACGACGACGGCGACTACTTTACCTGGACGCTGGACGAGGCGGCAGAGGTGTTGACGGCCGACGAGCTGGAGCTCGTGGTGGGGTACTACAACATCGGCGAGATCGGCAACATGCAGCACGATGTGGCGAAGAACGTACTGCACGTGAAGCGCGGGCTGGATGCGGTTGCGCGCAAGGTCGGGGTGAGGGTGGTGGAGGCGCTGACGCTGCTGGAATCGGCGAAGCGGAAGATGCTTGCGGCGCGCAAGAAGCGTCCGACTCCTTACGTGGACAAGACGATGTATGTTGCGTGGAATGCGATGTGCATCTCGGCGTACCTGGAGGCGGGACGGGTGCTGAACGAGCCGAAGGCACGGGCCTACGCGCTGAAGTCGCTGGACCGGGTGCTGGCGGCGGCGTGGGGCGGGAAAGAGAGTGGGCTGGCGCACGTGGTGGCGTATGGCGAGAAAACGCAAGAAGCAGGTTCCTCCGCTACGCTACGGAATGACAAAGATGAACGCGTGCCGGGCGGGCTGGACGATTATGTGTTTCTGGGACACGCGGCGCTGGACGCGTGGGAGTCGACCGGCGAGATGCGCTACTACGAGGCTGCGGCGGAGCTGATGGAGGGCGCGCTGAGGCGGTTCCACGATCCGGTGGGCGGCGGTTTCTTTGATACCGAGGCGGCGGCGGAGGGAGAGCGCAGGCTGGGCGCGCTGGTGACGCGGCGCAAGCCGTTGCAGGACTCGCCGACCCCGGCGGGAAACCCGGTGGCGGCGATGCTGTTGCAGCGATTGCAGGCGCTGAACGGGAGCGCGGAGTATGCGGCCAAGGCGCAGGAGACGCTGGAAACATTCGCCGGCGTGGTGGAGCACTTCGGCCTGTACGCCGCAACCTATGCCTTGGCGCTGGAGCGGATGGTGACCCCGCCGGTGCAGGTGTACGTGATTGGCGACGATGCGGCGGCGCGTGAGTTGGAGGCGGCGGCACAGGCGCGCTATGCGGCGAACAAGAGCGTGGTGCGGCTGAAGCGAGAACAGCTTGCGGCGCGGTCGCCGGCGATGCTGCCACCGGCGCTCGAGCAGACGCTGCCGCATCTGCCCAGGGTGCAAGGCAGTTTCGCGGTGGTGTGCAGCGGGCATAGCTGCCAGACCCCGGTGGGGACGGTGAAGGAGCTGGAAGCGGTGCTGAAGCGGCGGCTTGCCGGGGTTGGGCCGGAGACGCTGCGGTTTGTGGGGAACTTCATGAAGTCATAAGGGTGCGGGGCCGATCCAGGAGGCTGCAAGCTGAGGGAACGGTTATGGGAGACGTGTGCCCGGCTGTCTGGGCGGGGATGCGTGTACTCCTCTTGGGGGCGTATGCGCGGTGGAAGCCCCGAAGGAATTTTTCACGGGGATTGCGGCGGAGGGTACTTTCGGCTGTTAAATTGATGATTTTATTGGGAAAAAATGGATTCACACATTTTTATTGACAATTATATTCATTTTGAACTATAGTTATTTTGAGCAAAACCTAATTTTAAAAGGAGACTTTCCATGAGACTAGCGATTTTGACCTCTTTTGTACTGCTTCCTGTCCTGGCCCATGGACAGGCCAGCACGCCGGCTGCAGCCAAGCCGATCCAAGCCTCGGCGGCAGTTCATGCCGAGCTCACCCAGCCTGCCGCTCTGGCGGCGGCGGTAAAGGCAGCCGCAGCGGCCGATACTGCGACTACGATTTCCACGCTGAAAACAACAGGCCATCCGGCGGTCCGGCAGTTTGTGCAGACCCTGGTGACGGAAGACTTTATCCACCAGGCACTGCGCAAGGCAGGAACACTGGAGTCCGGCTTCACGGGCGGCGAGGTGACCGAGGAGACTGCTCCCAGGATGACCCGGTCGATTGATATCCAACTGTCAGAACAAGAGCTGGCCGCAACGCCCGAGGTGACCCGGGTGGCGGTGAGCGGAACGGTGGACGAGTACGGCTTTGTGCGCAATCTGACAGTGACCCGGTCGGCGGGCAAGGCGATCGACAAGAAGGCGCTGGCGGCGGTGAGCGAGTTTCGCTATAAACCGGCGACGGTGGGCAATCAACCGGTGGACGCCGCAGTGACGATTTCGATCCAGCTGGAAAAGCTGTAACAGTTGCAGTTGAGCGATACGTTGTTCTGCGCTCCTGTTCTCCTAACCCGGAGAGTGGGAGCGCGGTTTATTTAACGGGGCGGTTTGCATGTTGGTGGCGCAGACTCTAAGATTCGTGGGGAGTTTCAGGGAGGCTTGAGGATGGGGATGCGGGTTCGGTCGCAGACGCTGAAGGCTGTCGGTCTGGTTCTATTGGTGGTGGGTTGGGTGGTTGGGGCGGGAGCGCAGGGAGCAAATAGCACGCAGAGAGCGCAGACGGGCGCGGCGAGCGGGGCGGCGACACCGCATCATGCGGCGGCGACCCGGCCGATAGTGGCGGCGACCCCGCCGATGGGCTGGAATAGCTGGAACTTCTTTGCCGGGAAGGTGACGGACAAGGACATTCGCGACACGGCGGACCTGCTGGTGTCGAGCGGAATGCGCGACGCGGGCTATGTGTACGTCAACATCGACGACACCTGGGAGGGGGAGCGCGACGCGAATGGGAAGATCCAGAGCAACGAGAAGTTTCCCGACATGAAGGCGCTGGCGGACTACGTGCATTCGAAGGGGCTGAAGCTGGGGATCTACTCGTCGCCGGGAGCGAAGACGTGCGCGCGGTTCGAGGGCAGCCTGAATCATGAGGAGCAGGACGCGGAGACGTATGCGGAGTGGGGGATCGACTATCTGAAGTACGACCTGTGCAGCTATAGCGGCGTGATGCGGGCGCAGTTCCCCAATGACCAGGCGGCGCAGAACAAGATGATGCGCGATGCGTACGAGAAGATGCACCAGGCCATTGTGAAGACGGGAAGGCCGATGGTCTACAGTCTGTGCCAGTATGGGTGGGACTCGGTGTGGGAGTGGGGACCGCAGGTGGGCGCGAACCTGTGGCGGACGACGGGCGACATCTCAGCCAACTTCGACCGGATGAGCACGATTGGGCGCGGCCAGGCTGGGTTGGAGAAGTACGCCGCGCCGGGACACTGGAACGATCCCGACATGCTGGAGGTGGGCAACGGACGGCTGACCCACGACGAGAATGTGACCCACATGACGCTGTGGGCGATGCTGGCTGCGCCGCTGATCGCGGGCAACAACCTGACCCAGATGACGCCGGATGTGGCGTCAATCCTGATGAACAAAGAAGCGATCGCGATCGACCAGGACGCGCTGGGCAAGCAGGGCTCCCGCGTCTTTGCCGATGGGCCGGTGGAGATATGGGCGAAGCCGCTGACGGGAAGGCGGAAGGCGCTGGCGATCTTTAATTTCGGCGAGTCGGCGAGCGAGCTCAGAGGCGGGCTGCACCTGAAGGAGGCTGGATTGGCGGCGCATGTGACGGCTCGGGATGTGTGGGCGGCGAAGGAGCTGGGCAAGATTGGGGACGACTACAAGGTGACGGTGCCGCGCCATGGGGTGGTTCTGCTGGTGGTGCGGTAAGGACAGTTGTGAGTTATGAGTTGTGAGTTGTGAGTTGGCTGGTGACGACGTGGAGGAGGGCCTGGGTGAGGAGCGGGGAGTCGTTGAGGCTCTCGGTGCGGAAGAGGCGGAGGCCGAGGGTGCGCGCGGTGGCGGTGAAGGCGATGTCGATGTCGTAGAGAATCTCGACGTGGTCGGCGAGGAAGCCGATGGGCTGCAGGACGACTGCGGGATGGCCTTCGGCGCGAATGGCGGCGAGGGTCTCTTCGACGGTGGGGCCGATCCATGGGCCACCGGCGACGCCCTGGCTCTGGAAGGCGAAGAACCATTTTTTCAGGTGGGGAAGACGGTGGGCGGCGGAGGCGAAGACAAGTTCGGCGGTGCGCTTGGCTTCGATGGGGTAGGGATCGGGTGTGGGGTTGGATTCGCTGGACTGGACGGTGCGACAGGGGACGGAGTGGGCGGTGAAGAGGACAGGGAGGGATTCGGCTCCCGCTTCGGCGCAGGCGCGGGGATAAATGTCGATGAGGCGTTGGGCGAAGGCTTCAATGAGGGAGGGTTCATCGGACCAGGATTCGATGAAGGTGAGGGAGGGCTTGGGGGCGGCGGGGTCCTGCGCGGCTTCGGCTTCGATGGCTGAGGTGAGGGCGCGGCGGTAGAGGCCGGTGCTGGTGCTGGAGTTCTGCGGGGCGAGGCAGAGGGCCAGGATGTGCGTGATGCCGCGGGTGACGCCGTCGGCGCGCATACAGCGGACGACATCGGGGATGAATGGGTGCCAGTTGCGCATGGCGGCATAGACGGGGAGTGAGTTGCCCGCGGCGGCGAGCGCGGACTCGAGCAGGCGGGCCTGGGCAAAGGTCCAGCGGGTGAGGGGTGGAGGCTCTGGGGTGGGGGTTTCGCCGAGGCCAATCTGCGCGTAGCGGTGCTGGAGCTCAGTGACGACCGAGGGCGGGAGCGCGCGACCGCCGGTGACTTTGGCGAGGTACTCGGGCATCTCGCCGAGGACATTTGGTGTGCCGTGGGCGAGCAGGAGAACGGCGGTCGAGTTGTCTCCGGGATGGCTCATGCTGATCTGTTGTGCTCCCCCTTCGTCCTACCATTCTATGGGTAATGCAGAGGGCCGAGGGTGTGACGTGGTTCGCGTTTCGCTCGAATACCCACCTTAGCCACGATAAAGCTGCGGCGAAGATGGGGCACCCAATTACCTGGAGTTCTTGATTTGGTTCACGACGGCGAGGACGGCATCGACGGGGGTGGTGGGGACGATGCCGTGGCCGAGGTTGAAGATGTGTCCGGGACGGCCTGCGGCGGCGGCGAGGACCTCGGCGACGCGGGCGTGGAGGACGGCGGGCGGGGCGAAGAGAGCGATGGGGTCGAGGTTGCCCTGGACGGCGACGGAGTGGCCGAGGGCGCTCCAGGCCTGATCGAGCGGGATGCGCCAGTCGAGGCCGATGACGTCGGCGCCGGTCTCTCGCATGGCGGGGAGAAGCGATGCCGTGTCCACGCCGAAGTAGATGACGGGGACGCCGAGGGTGCGGACGCGGGCGATGAGATCGGTGGTGGGGGCGAGGACGTAGGCGCGGTAGTCGGTGGGGGAGAGCGCGCCTACCCAGGTGTCGAATACCTGGATGACGTCGGCGCCGGCCTCGACCTGCTGGGCGGCGTAGTCGGCGAGGACGGTGACGAGCTTCGACATGAGGATGGGCCAGGCGGCGGAGTCTCCACACATCATTTTTTTGGTTTCGATGTAGTTGCGCGAGCTGCCGCCCTCGATCATGTAGCTGGCGAGGGTGAAGGGCGCGCCGCAGAAGCCGATGACGCCGAGCTGGTCTCCGTCAGAGCGGGGCGGGGCGAAGTGGCGCGCGACAATTTCGATGGCGCGGGCGACGTAGAGGAGGTCTTCGGTGCGGTCGGTGCGCAGGGCCCGGGCCTGGGCGGCGGAGCGGATGGGAGCGGAGATGCGGGGGCCCTCGTCGGCGACGAACTCGAAGTCGAGGCCCATGGGAGCGAGGGGAAGCAGGAGGTCGGCGAAGATGATGGCGGCGTCGACGCCGAGGCGCTCGGCGGCGGTGATGGTGACCTCGGCGGCGAGCGCGGGGGTGCGGCAGATGTCGAGGAGCGTGTGGTGGCGGCGGACGGCGCGGTACTCCGGCATGTAGCGGCCAGCCTGGCGGAGGAACCAGACGGGGGTGCGGTCGGTGGGGAGGCGAAGGCAGGCGCGAACAAAACGGCTGCCGCAGGACGCGGCAGCCGTTTCAGTGTGGAGAACCGCGGGGGGGACCGCGGCCTGAGCCACTGGGGCCGCTGCCCGATTGGTTGCAACAGGGTCAGCGTCGGAGTTCGCCGCTCGATTTTGTCCATCGAGTTGGGTGAACCCGGCCAGAGGCGCAGCTTGGACGCAATCGGACCCGGGGGCGACGGATGCACGGTTCAGAGCCTGGTTCGTTGCTTCGTTCTGAAATTGACTCAAGGGGTTCGATCTCCCAACCCTTCGAGCGTAGCATCCTGCGGGGGTCCGGCGTAAATCTGCCGCAAGCGCCAGCGTGGGCACGAATGCCGAACGCCTGGCCCTAGCCACTTGCGTAGGTCTATCCTGCCTGCGACGAACCGGGGATGGCATCCCCAATTCGCGGCATAGAGCTACAACTTTCGGAGCGCCGCCGCGGGGTGCGAGGGGCGATTTGGCGTGGAGGGGGCGCGCGATCAGGGTTCGAGGCGGAGGGTGAACTCTTCGATGACGGGGTTGGTGAGGACCTCGCGGGCGATGCGCTCGACCTCAAGCTGGGCCGCAGCGGGGTTGGATGCGAGCGAATCCTCGAGGGTGAGGAGGAAATACTTTCCCTGGCGGACGTCGGCGACCCCGTTCAAGCCCATGCGCCGGAGCGCTCCGGCTACGGTCTGACCCTGGGCATCGAGGACGGTGCGCTTCAACGTGACGTAAACATGGGCTTTCATAGGTTCCGATTATAGACTTGCGGCGGGGCGGATGGAGGGGCGGTGGGGCGGATGGAGTGGAGGGACGCGAGAGCTTGCGCGGGCGGGGATGGATTCGACCCTACGCGCGAGGCGCGATGCCGGGCGCATTAGGGAGTAGCACGCAAGCAAAAGGGCCGCCTCTCGAAATCGAAAGGGCCACCCATGTGGGCGGCCCTTTGCTTTGGTTGAAGAGTGCGGAGCCTACGTCACAACTGCTCTAATCGATGGTGATGAAGGCAAAGGCGGATTTGGACGGCTGTTCGTGCGAGGCCATGACGACACAGACGAAGCCGGGCGGAATGGCGGCCGGAGCGGTGTAGAGGCCGTTGCTGATGGTTCCGTATGTGGTATTGCCACCAGCGATGGCTGAGGAAGTGCAGGACGATGCCGTAGCATTGCCACCCACCTCCCAGATGACTGTGTCATCGACGCTGCCAATGAGCGGAGTTCCTTGCGCGTTGCAGGTGGTCGAGGTCTCGCAGGGCGGCGCTCCAGCCGCACCGCCGTAGAACTGATAGGAGGTTCCACGAGGAACGGTCAAGACGCTGTTGGTGAGTCCGGAGGGCTGCTGCGGGGTTTGCGGCGTTAAGTAGACAACGGGGTTACTGGCGTAAATTTCCATGAGCTGGTACGCGGTAGCCACCTGGGAGGGGTTCTCCGGATTGCTAGGCACCGAGACACCCAGCAACACGCTGCCCTGGGGAATTCCGGTCGTCGGCACACTCATGGGTGTGAGCGTCGGCAATCCGGTGACTGTTGAGACCCCCGGCTGGTTGTAGGTGATGACGTATTGCATGCTCTCTGCCTGAGCCAGGGCCGGGCCGGTATAGATCGGTTCCACACCGCCGATGACGGCATTTTGGAACCATGCGGTGTTGCCGCTCTGCACAATGAAAGTTCCAGTCAGCCATCCGTTGCCCAGCTCTCCCGGCGTACATGGTGTGCTCGAGGTGCTGCAGGTGGGATACGGATTGACCTGGAGAAGGTCCTGCGTTGGGTAGAGGGTCCAGGTGAGGTTCGACGGAGCATTGGTGACGGTCGCAGTGAACTGGATAGAGCCGCCCTGCTGATTTCCGCCACCATCCACCAACAACACACCCGGCCTCAACGCATCATATTGCAGGAATATACCAGCAGATGCGCCGCCCTGGCAGTCGGAGCAAATTTCCGACAGCGAGATGCTTACATTGCTATAGGTGAAACTGGGGGGAGACGCGCAGCCGGTCAGGGAATAGGTGAAGGCGGCGATGACTGCGATGGCGAGAATCTTCAAGCAAAGTTTCATTGGGGAAATCCTTTGTAATGCGGAGCCAGAAGAAGCATATATAAAAATCTGCGTTCGCGAAAGTCTTTTTTTACGCCTGGCAGGCCCCAACTGTACACGGCTGCCCGCGACCGATTTGCTTAGAGAGAGGAAATGTACCACCATGACGGCACAACGCGCCAGAGTTATCTTGCCGACACGGTTGGGGGCTGGGATTGATGGGACGAGGCGCGGCGGGCCATGCGGTAGAGGAGTGGGCCAATGGCTGCGACCAGAGCGGCAAAGACGAGGGCGGGCAGCGGGCCGACGCGCTGCGATCGGGCCGCAATGAGGGCAAAGGCGATGAGCAGGGCGGGGCCGACGCCGGCCAGCACCGCAGTGGTTAGCCCGCCGGGGATGCGGAAGGGGCGGGGCAGGGCGGGCTGGCGCAGGCGGAGGACAACCAGGGCGACGAACTCCAGCAGGAGGGATGCGCCGTAGAGGACGAGGTCGATGGAGATGAGGCGCTCGAAGGAGAGGCCAAGCGCCAATGCCCAGGCAGCGGCGCAGAGCAGGACCGAGGCCCAGGGGACCGGGGCGCAGTTGGGGCGCACAGGGGTGGTGCGGGTGAGGAAACGGGGGAGCAGACCGTCCTGGGCCAGCGCGTAGGGAACGCGCGCGTAGCTGAGCATGAGGGCGTTGAACATTCCGGCGCCGTTGAGCATTCCTCCGAGCACGACGGCGAGGGCGAGGATGGTCCCGAAGAGGCTGGGGCCGGCGATGGAACGCGCGGCGTCGGTCCACGCGCCGGTGGTGAACCGATCGGCGGGAATGCCTGCGATGGCGACGGCGGCCAGCGGGACGATGTAGGTGAGGGCGACCAGCGCGGTGGAGAGCAGCATGGCGCGTGGGTAGTTGCGCTGCGGCGATTCCACCTCCTGGGCGACGGTGGAGGCGTTGTCCCAGCCCATGTAGTTCCACAGCGCGATGGAGACGGCGCCGGCCAGCGAGGGCGCGGCAACCGGGGCGCGGAGTAGAGCGAGTGAGCGGTGGAGGTGGTCGGGGAAGGTGAGGACGTGCAGGGTGAGAGGATCGACAGCGTGGCTAAAAAGGCCCTTCCAGAGGCCAATCCCGACCAGGACGACGAAGGGCGCAAGCAGGACGGCAAAGAAGCCGATGGAGCCCTCGCCGACGGACTTGGCGCCGCGCAGGTTCCATGCGGCGCAGGCCAGGACGACGGCCAGCTCCCAGAGCGTGGCGCGCGGGCCGGAGGTGAGCGCGGGCGCGACGCGGGAGAGATAGAGGACGAAGATGACGGGGTAGATGGCCATGTCGAAGATGCTGGCAGCGAGCGAGAGCCAGGCCTCCTGAAATCCCCAGAAGGGGCCGAGAGCGCGGCGCACCCAGCAGTAGTAGCCGCCCTCCTCGGGCAGCGCGGAGGCGAGCTCGCCAACCATCAGCGCGGTGGGCAGGCTCCAGACCAGCGGGATGAGGAGCAGCAGGAGGAGGGCGCGACCGTAGCCCGCGTCGCCGAGGATGTCTTCCAGACCGTAGGGGCCACCGGCGACCATGAAGTAAGTGGCTGCGATAAGCGGGAGCAGACGCATCTTGCTGTTGGGTTTGCGCACGCGCCAGCCTCCAGGGGAAGATTTGCTGTTGAGGAGAATTTACCTGAAGCGGGCGGGAAAGCGCAGGCGGACAGGCGAGAGCGGGTCCACAGCAAGGCGTATTGCTAGGGATGGGCGGAAAATCGAGAGAGTGTACGATTCATAGAAAGAAAATCGAATGGGAGGCCCGCTGCATGACGCGGGGAATGGGGAACTGCTCTATAATCGGGAGATCCCGGCGCTCGCTCGAAGTGAGGTTGCGGGGAGGGTTGGAGAGTTGGCCGAGAGGCTGAAGGCGGCGGTTTGCTAAACCGTTGTAGGGTCAAAAGCTCTACCGGGGGTTCGAATCCCCCACTCTCCGCCATGTAGTCATAAGTTATTTATTTTCTCCAGCTTATATCGAAGAAGCCGCGCATTGATGGGACATTTCTGCGAGTTTCTTCCAACAGAGAATCTCCGCTCCTGCCGGAATGCCGCCCGACATGAGCTGGTTTAGGGCTTCGCGACCGGCGATGTTGAGTCCACTCCGGCCGTGATCCGAGTACGCCTGAACGATGTCCATGTTGTGGCCGGCGGCGTACTGCCGGATCACGTCGAGCTGGTTTTCGGGTGAGTATTGTCGATGTTCTGTCGACATGCGGACGTACTGCGCCAAACTCCGCTCAGGATGACAGCCTTGTTATGCTGCGAACTTACGAGACAGGACACTAGGCATGATAAAGAAAAGATTGTCGACTGCGGAACGAGCAGGCGGTCACAATTCTCGGCGGATGTATCATGCTCCTGGGCCCCCGAGCGGGAATTTTGTCATCGACTGATGGCAGCCGAGTTGCCGGAGAGGGAAGCCAGATAGGGCACGGGATCCGGCCATGAAGAAGCTGTTGTTATTTCTCCTCCTCGGGAGTGTGGCGTCACTTCCGATTGCTGCGCAAGTCCAGCCCAAGCCGCTTATCACTCAACCCATCGATGAAAGTGAACTGATTACCCTGCACGGCACCGTGCACCCGCTGGCGCAGGCGCAGTACGATCGCGGAATCGTGAATGAGTCCACGCCCGCAGAGCGGCTGCTGCTCATTCTAAATCGCCCGCCGGAACGTGAAGCTGCCTTTCAGCAACTCCTCAAGGACCTGCATACACCTGGCTCGCCAAGCTACCACCATTGGTTAACTCCAGAGGAGATCGGCAGCCGCTTCGGGCCTGCCGATGCGGATGTGGATGGCGTAGTCGGATGGCTCGGCACATCCGGTTTTAGCGTAAGCCGAGTCTCGAAAGCTCAGCGGTTCGTTGAGTTCTCCGGCACCGTCGGCCAGATCAACACCACCTTCCATACGCAAATTCACCAGTATCTGGTCGACGGTGTCCTGCACCATGCCAACGCGTCCGAAATCCGGATTCCCCAGGCGCTTGCAGGAATCGTGGCAGGCTTGTCACCCTTGCATGACTTTCGCCCCACACCGCAACTGCACCAGGGCGGCAAGGGACACTACGATGCTGCCGCGCGCCAATTTGTACCCGAGTACAACCTGCCTTCCGATTGGACCCCTCTGCTGTATGGAGTGGTTCCGGCGGACTTCTACACGGAGTACGACCTCAAGCCTCTCTACTCGGCGAACGTGACCGGCGCCGGTGTTGCCATCGGCGTCATAGACGAGTCGAATATTGACCTCAGCCTGGCGAACGCTTACCGCAGCGTCTTCGGTCTCAAGGCCAACTCGGTTGAAGTAGTGCTGGACGGCGGCGATCCCGGCACCAACACGAGCGGTGTGGAATCGTACGTGGACGTGGAGTTGGCCGGAGCGGCGGCGCCGGGCGCGACGGTGAATCTATATCTCTCCGCCGGCTCGCCGTACCAGGATCCGCTGGAATTGGCCGCATTGCGTGCGGTGGAAGACAACCAAGCCGACGTGTTGAGCCTCAGCTGGGGCGCGGGCGAGGCAGAGCTGGGGAACTCCGGCAACCAGTTCTGGAATGCGCTTTGGGAAGAGGCTGCCGCGCAGGGACAAACGGTGCTGGTGGCTGCCGGAGACTCCGGACAGATACCTGATATGCACTATTGGATCCTGGGATCGTTTCCCGGGCCTGCGGTAAGTGGAATGGCATCCACTCCGTGGAACATCGCGGTTGGCGGCACCGATTTCTATTATGCAGACTACGCCGCGGGCGCGCCCAGCGCTTCCACCTATTGGAACGCCACCAACGATCCCGCGACCAAGGGCTCGTTGAAGGCGCCCATTACCGAGCAGGTGTGGAACGACCCCTTTGGCCTGGACGCGATCTCCAACGGATTGCAGCGGAATGAAGACGGGGCCGGAGGAGGCGGCGCAAGCAACTGCGCGATCCTCGGCTCTTCGAACAATTGCGTAGGCGGCTATCCCAAGCCGGACTGGCAAACCGGTACCGGCGTACCCGCCGATGGCTTACGCGACCTGCCCGATGTCTCCCTCTTCGCCTCGAACGGAGCTAACTACTCCGGCTACGTGTTCTGCGATTACGAAGGGGCCTGCGCACCCGACGCGAGCGGCAACTTTGGCTTTGACATTGCAGGCGGTACCTCGACCTCTGCACCAGCCATGGCAGGCATCATGGCGCTTGTGGTGCAGAAGTACGGCCGCCAGGGACAGGCCGATGCGGTGCTCTACCCGCTGGCTCAGCAGAAGCCCTCCTCGTTTCACGACATCACTTTGGGCGGCAACTGGGATATCTGCATTCAGGGTGACAATGATTGCACGCTGAATGTTGCAGGACTGGGATCTCAAGCCGGCGAATCGACAGTCTTCTCCGCGGGGCCGGGATACGACCAGGCCAGCGGTCTGGGCAGCGTGGATGCCGCGCAGTTGGTCAACAACTGGAATGCGATCTCCTTCGCCCCCACATCCACTGCGCTCCAGGTGACGCCGTCCACTGCGGTCCACGGAACCAACGTGACTGTGACCGCGACCGTCGCGCCGTCCTCCGGCTCTGGCACGCCCACCGGCGCAGTCTCCATTCTCACCACCTCCACTTTGCCGTCCAATGAAAGCCAGACCGCTGTGACGCTGAGAGGCGGAGGCGGCTCCTCCGGCTTGAATTACCTGCCCGGCGGCACGTATCAGATCACCGCGCAGTACGGCGGGGATGGCGTATTCGCCGGCAGTACGTCGCCGCCGCAGTCGCTCTCGGTGACTCCTGAGCAGTCGACGCTCACTCTTAACATTCAAGGCAGCGGCGGGGTGGGAGCAGACTACCTGACCTATGGCATGCCGGTGATTCTCAGCGCGCAGCCAGTGGGCGTGAACTCTCCGACCGGGTCGACTGATGGTGCAGCCACCGGCAGCATCGCGTTCACGCTGGATGGAGTGACAACGCCAGCCCCGCTCAATGTTGGCGGGATTGCCTCGTGGACCGCTCCCGTGCTCACCATTGGCACTCACACTGCCAATGCCAATTACTCCGGCGACGCCAGTTTCCAGGCCTCTTCGGCCAAAGCGCAATCCTTTGGCATCGGCCAGGGAGAGCCGTGGATAGACCTTAGTTCAAGCGCCGGCTGGGGTACCACGATCTACGCCGGCAGCAGCTTATCCGTGGGCGTTTTGATTGGCACAATCTATGGACCGGTGTTCTCGAACACCGCTCCCTCACCGCCAGGCACACTTGCGCCCACGGGGACGGTTACCGTGAAGCTGGTTTGGGATAACTCTGACGTTCTCGGCATTGGCTGTGGGCCAGATAATACCGGCATCGCCCAGACGGCCACTCTGGTATCGCCGGGCGGCTTCTACGGTGAATATGCATCGGCCGAGGTGGTCTTCTCTGACATTCCTGCCCGCAGCAACGGTTTTGGCTACATGCTCTGCGCACAATACAGCGGCGACAAGAACTGGGCATCTGTCGGCGAAGTCATCCTCAATGACATCAACGTCTCCGCGCCCACGGCGCCTCTGGCAGCTTCAACCACTGCGCTGACGATTACGCCCAGCAGTATCCCTATAGGGCAATCGGCGACCTTGACAGCCACAGTGAACGGCCCGGCGGGAGCGACGGTCGCTCCTACTGGATACGTCACCTTCTTTGACAACGGCGCCGCGACTGAATGGCTTTGGCTTTACCAGTTGACTTCGGCGTCCTCAGGATCGAGCGCAAGCTTCACGCTCACGCTGCCGTCCGAGTACTTCTGGGCGAACGGCGCCAATCAGATCACGGCGGTCTACTCCGGAGATGGTACCTACATGCCCTCAACCAGCAGTGCAGCCACAGTCAACGTGGACCAGGGCGGCAGCGATTTCACGCTTGCGGCACTAAGCCCACAAACTACGGTAGCGTCAGGCAGCGTGGGGACGGTAGGCATCAATCTCGAGTCGATCAACAACTTCAGCGGCTTGGTTGCGCTCACATGCACACCCTCCTCGAACCAGTTCTCGTGCATCGTGAATCCTGCGACAGCAACGCTAAGCGGAACGGTTTTGGCCACATTGACGATCACCGCCATGCTACCTGGCACAACTGCGAAACTCTCGCCACCACCCGGTCAGGAGCTTGGATGGCTCGGCGGTGGATCGGCAGTGGCCTTCTGCCTCATCGTTGTGCTGCCGATGCGCAAGCGGCGGTGGATTAGCTTGATCTGCCTGCCAGTTCTTCTGGGCGCGTTCTTCCTGGCTGGCTGCGGAGGCGGGGGAGGATCGAATCTGCCGCCAGCTAACGGAACGCCTCCAGGCGCGTACACGGTGCTGGTCACCGGGACTGCCAACGGTATTGAGCATAATGCCGTGATCAATGTAGTCGTGCACTAACATGAGGCCGGAATAAAGACGATTCAAACCTGCGCTCTTATGGTCAGCGTTTCAGGCGATTAGATGGCCACTAGGAGCTGACGTGATGCCGTCACCGCGGGGAATCATTGTCGGTAGTCCACGCGGAATGATGGGAGGTGAGGTAGTCGGTACACCCCCAGATCCTGCGGCGTTTCTGAGTACTTACCCGAGAACCAGATCCTGCTACTTCTGAGATGGCCCGGTCACAGAAAACAGATTGGGAGCCAAGATAACGCTCAGATCCGGATTGTAGTAATCGGACAGGATCGCCGGCGCGGCTTTGGCGTGAATTGCGTATCGCGGTGTAAAGCGAAAGGTGAAGTGCGATCCCGCCGCCTGGGGCGACCACAGGTAAAAGACAATGCGGTCCGGCTGCAGTTCATACCGCGAGATCGTCCCCGCATCCAGCAGCCGCGCCAGCGATGCGCGGTCCACCTCCGCGCCCGGCGGCAAACCCACCTCCGCCAGCATCATTCCGTAGCTCTGCGATCCGAAGCGCCGCGCCTCCACCGTGCACTCCATCGCCTTGCCCACATGCGCGTCCTCCGAGGCGCAGCTGTAGCCGAAGTCCAGCCCCGCATCGCTCCCCGTCTGTGTCTTGCTGGTCGCCGCCTCGCCCTGCCACGGCACATAGAAACTCGCCGTCGCCTCCGCGCTCGCCAGTGATGCATCCCCCGCCGCGGAGAACACCAACGTATTCACGCCCGGCTTCAGCATCGCCGTCAGGTCAACCGTGCGCGGGGCCGCCGTCAGCCGTGGATCCGTGCGCAGCGCCTCCGTATTGCTGCCGCTCAGCGGCACCCCATTCACCGTCAACTCGAAGCTCTGCGCCTGCGCAGTCGCCTCCATCTGTGCGATGGCCACGGGCAGCAATGCCTGTAGCACGCGCACTGTCGCCTGGCCACTGTACCAGACGCCGTACCGGTCCTCGTTCCTCATCAGGAAGAACAGCGCTTCGTTCAACAGCCCACTCTCCGCGCCTGCCGCAGTGCCCTGCCGCAGCGCGCCCAGCACCACCGCCGTTGTCTCCAGCTCGCCCGCATGGCCCCATCCATAAAACGGCGAGAAGTCCGCGGGTGTCCAGTGCACTCCCTCGCGATCGTGCGCCGCCGTCGATGCCAGCTCCGCGCGCAGACGGCTCACCGCCGCTCCATCGCCGGGCCGCATCTCCGCCAGCCGCAGCCGCAGCGCGTTCGCATACGCATCATGCACTGCCGCCGCCGAACTCGCAGCCCACGCCGTCGCACCCGCAACCGCGCGATTCACCCGGTCGCGCATCTCCGGGGGCGAAGCCTGCCCAGCCGTGCCGCTAGAAGTCTGCGCCAGCACCGCCGCAATATATAGGTTGAGTTCCGCGCCCGTGTTTCCGTACCGCGGTGCCCAACTGCCGTCCGCCTTCTGGTTCTTAATCAGCCAGTCAATCGCCCCGTTAATCTCGCTGCGGTCCACCGGGATATTCGCGCTCGCCTCACTCAAGAACTCAATCCCGTACGCAGTCAGCGCAGGGTCGGGATCATGATCGCGGCCGCCCCAGTAGGTCAGCCCTCCGCTCGCGTCGAAGTAGTCTTTCAGGCGGTCGTACCCCAGTTGCAGATAGGTCTGCGCCTCCACAGCAACCAGATCGCTCGCCGCATTCTGCGCGCCTCCGGCCTTCGCCAGCTCCAGGTACAGCAGGCTCGGATAGGCGGAAGAGATCGTCTGCTCCGCGCATCCGTACGGCCGCTCCAGCACCGCCTTCATTGCGTGCAGCACATGCGCGCCCAGATTCGGATATAGCCGCAGCTCCGCATGGATCGACCCCGGAATCGCATCCGCCGGCAGCTCGAGCGTCAGTGTCCTCGCATCCCGCGTCAGCAGTCCCGCCGCCGTCACCGCGCGCGGCTCACCGTCCGGATGCACCATCACCGTCCGCTCCACTGCATCGCCTTCATGCCCATTCGACGCATCGATGCGCAACGCCCCCGCCTCCACCGCGCTCTTCGCCTTGAACCCAAACGCCACCGGCGCCGATCCCCCCGCCGCCACGTTGGCCTCCACCTTCGCCGGAGTCAGCAGCGTCAGCCACTCCGCAGGATCGACCGCCACCGGAAGCGAAACGCTGTGGTCCGTGTAATTCCGCAAATTCACCGGCAGCCCGATCTCGTCGCCCACCGTCAGCACCTGCGGCAGGTCCGCATCCACAAACAGCGGTTGAAACGTCCGGAACATCTGGTCCAGCACGCCAATCCTTCCATCCGTCGTCGACGCCAGCGCATGCAGCTTCCACGTCGTCAGGCTGTCCGGCAGCGTGAAGTGCAGGCTCGCACGGCCGTTCGCCGTCGTCTCGAGCGACGGCGCCCAGTACGCCGTCTCCTCGAACACATGCCGCAGCCGTGGCGTAAACAGCGGCTCAGACGCCGTCGCCTGCCCGCCGCCGGTCGCACTCTGCTTCGCCGCGTTCGCCTGCACCCCAGGCATCAGATATTGGAACGCCGTCGGATCGCGCGGCCCGCCATTCATCGAGAGCGGAAGCGAAGAGTACAACTCATTTTCGGTGGTGCCGCCCAGCGTCGCATCGGTTGTTTCCAACAACGGCGCCGCATCCGTGACCGTCACGGTCTCACTCGCCGCGCCAACCTTCAGCTCCACATCCAACGTCGTCAGCGCCACCGGCGCAACATGCACCTCCCGCACAGTGCAGTACTGGAACCCGCCTGCGGCAATCTCTACCGTGTAGAACCCGCCATCCAGATCGGCCGCGAGATAAACCCCATTCGCCATCGACTTCACCGTCACCACCGTATCGCCGTTCGCCCTCTTGATCGTCACCGTCGCGCCCGCAATCACCGCCCCGCTCGCGTCCGTCACCGTTCCGCCGATCGCGCCCATGTTGCCCTTGAACGTTCCTCCACTCACAGCTTCGGGCTTCGCATCGCTGCCGCTCTGCTCCGTCACCGGATGCAGGAACTGCGCCACCACCTGATTCGTTACCTTGTCATTCACTACGCTGGCGGCGCGCAGTACCTGGATGGCGCGATACACATGCGTCACCGGCGTGCTTTTCTCCTCCAGCCTGCCGCCGGCCTTCACCGCCTCCACCCGCGTGTAACTCATCAGCTCGTTGATGCGCAGCTCGTAGGGCTGGCCCAGCGGATCGCGCAGCGCGTCGAAGTCGATTCCCGCCGCCGCGAACGCCGCGCGCGCCTCCGCCTCCGTTCCCGGAAATACGTGGCCCGCGTCCGTCCACGCATTGATCGCAGCCTCCATCCGCGCCTCTGTATGCGAGAAGTAGTCGATATACGGGCTTACCCACACTACCGGCCATTGCAGCCGTCCATTCTCCAGCGGCTTCGCATCGTGCCGGAACACCTGCACGGCATACGATCGCGACCCAACCGAAATCTGGTACTGAAACGGATTCCCGTCGGGATCGAACGTCGCATCCAAATCGAGCCCGCCCGCCCGCGCCATTCGCTTCAACTCATCCACGGTTCCGGGCAGCGGTTCGCCAGCACTCCCCGCGTCCTCGAGCATCTTGCTCAGCCGCTCGCCCGCCAGCGCGAAGAGATTCCGCTGCACCACAACCACCGAGAGGTCGTCATCCGTCCCAAACCGCTTGTCCGGCCCGGCGCTCAGCACGCACAGAATCGCCGTATTCCAGTCCGTCGACACCTGCACCTTGTACGGCGTCTCCCATGGGTCCAGCAGCAGCGCCACATCCAGCCCTGCCGCATCCGTAATCGCCCTTACTCCATCCAGCGTCGCTGGCAGCTGCGCTGGTCGCGCCGCCAGAATCGCATCGCGAACCGGCTTCAGCTGTTCTTGAATCAACGCAATATAGTCGCTCCGCGCATCGTCATAGTCCTCCGATTCGAGATCCAGAATGAACGGAAGGTTTCTTTGCAGCCCCGCCTCCGCCACCACCTGCAAATCGTCGGAGACCGGCTTCGACATGTCCGTCTTCTCGAGGTCCTCCAGACTCACGCCGCCAATGCTCGCGGAATTCCGCCACCAATTCCACCCCCACCAGCGCTGGTTCGCGTCTTCCTCGGTCACCGCGCGCTGCTCAACCGCGGCGTCCGCCACTGAAACTCCCAACGCTCCCGGCGCTGCAAATCCTCCCGCCGCGTGCACATCCACGTCTGCATCCACCTCCGCTCCCGGAGCATACGAAGCCCGCAGTCCTGTTAACTTCAGCTTTAACTGGCGGTCCTCCGGATAGAGCACCGACTTATACACGCTCCAGCCTTGCCACCCGTAACCGCTCCCCGAATCTCCGTTCATGGAGTATGCCATCAATGTCACCACACCGCGGAAATCGTCCCCCATCGTCACCGTAAACGGCTCGGCCGCGTGCAGCATGTGCACCTGCTGATGGCTCATCACTCCCTGTGCCGAAATTGCATCCACATCGATCACGCTGCCCGGCGGCCCATGCACCGCTGCCTCGATGTTCTGCCCCGGCTTCATCAGCGTCGCGCCAACCGAGAACCACATACTCTTCGCATTACCAACATTCACCGTGTCCTCGAACACGGAAGTCCGCTGTTCCGCATCCCGCGCCGTCAGGCGAACCTTCCACTTCAGATCGTCGCCCGCCGAGGGAAAACGCAGATGCACCCGCGCCAGTCCATACCGGCTCGTGCTCACCATCACCGCGCGCATCCCATGAGACTTCGCGTCCATCCAGTCCAGGGTCACCCTGCACGCCGCAGGCTCTCCATCCGCATACGTTGTGCTGACGATGTAGTCCCCTTCGCGGTCGTTCCCGTCTATCCGGTTCAAATAGATATGCACCGGGTAGCGCGTCAGCCGCATCGTGAAGTTGCGCGGCTCCGTCCGTCCCGTGCTGGCATCGGTCACATACGCGCGATACTGAACGTCGCGATAGCGATCAATATTGGGATCGGCGCTCTTCAGGTCGGCGAACTCGTCGGCGACATCCAGCTTCACCTCCGCATCGCCATGCTCATCCAGCACCGCCGCCTGCTCCGTCTTCGCCACCGCAACCATCTTCTTCGTCGTCTGGTCCCAGCGATCCGTTTCCATCCGCGCAACCAGAACTGTTCCCGCCGCCACCGCCTTGCCGAACAGATATCCCGCATGCAGATGCACCACCGGCGTCTGCCCATCCAGGTAGAACCCCCGGTCCAGTGCCGCGCTCACCGCAAACTCCGGCAGATCGTAGCGCCGCACCTCAAGGACAATCGAATTCATCCCGGCCCACTGCGTCGAATCATCCACAGCAAAGGTCGCGTGATAGTCCCCTGGCGCCAACTGCGGTCCCGTCTTCCAGTCGTAGCTCACGATCCCGAACCGGTTCGTCACCAGCGGCTCTTCCAGCAACTCCTTCCACTCGCTGTCCTGGATCGTCATCTTCAGCGACTTGCCCGCCGCGGCCCGCCCCGCGTCGTCCAACAGCAGCGCCCGCAGATGCACCGTCTCTCCCGGCTTGTGCAGCATCTTGTCGGTCTCGATGCGGACCGTTGCGCGGTCCATGATCGAAATATCCGCATCCATCGACGCGCTCGCACGCGCGCCATCCTCTCCAACCAGGGTGCCCGTCATGGTCAGCGTCGCCGAATCGCCCGGCGCTCCCGTAATGGGAACCACCAGCGCCGCTTCCCCGCCGAGTCCCGTCACCGCAGCGCGCAACACCTTGTGTGGGACCGCCTTCGCGCCCTCTTTGGCGTCGACGTTGTACTCCAGCGTCCCTTCCACGCGCACTCCGCGGAAGCTCCGCCCTGTCACCGGATTCACCGCATACACCCGCACCGTCAGCGGCCTGCCTGTCACTGGCCTCTCATCGAGCGCCAGCCGCAACGTCAGCAGATTCGGAGCAATCGCCCCAATCGACAGCACTCCCGCATTCGCCGTCCCGATGCAATACCCAATCCGGTACCAGCCAATCTCATCCGCCTTCTTCCCTTTCTCGTCCCTGGGCCAGGGAAGGCCAGCACTGACCAGCCGCGCGCCCGCCGCAAACTCCACCTCCCTCTCCGCCGACTTCGCGCCCGTCGGCGACAGCGTCCACACCGCCGCGCGCCCTCCCTGCGTGGCCGGTGCCGCAAACGGAAGCTGAAGTCGAATCGAATCGCCCGCCAGAACCGCCCGTGCGCCGCTCTCGCGCACCTCCACCGGCGCTGTTGCAGTCTGCGCATCAACAACCGCAGTGCCGGCCAGCATCATTCCCACAAACGTCCAAACGAGAAGCAGTCGTCTTTTCATGGCAAGTCATCCTAGCATGGCGCCATAGAGCCAACTCCGGAAACCTCGCGGTTCGATAACGATACCTGCCCAGCGTTTCGGGCCGTTTCTGCGTGATTGTGCCACTAAGAGCGTTGGATCGATGATCTGACGCGCAAAGGCGCGCGTTGGAGCAGTACTATTTGTGTTGCCAAATCTGGCCGTCAGAGCTGGTATAGACGGCGCCAGAGTCGGTGGTGAGTTCGAAGGCTGGCACCTGCGGGGCGAGGGCCTGCGTTTGCGGCCTGGCGTCGGTGGGTCTCGCAGCGTTCATGTCGGCGGCCGGCTGAGCCGCGGATGGGGGATGGGAGAGACGGAGAGTAAGCGGGCGGCCCTGCCACTGGGGGGGGACGGAAATCCAGGTTACGCCGGCGTCGTCGCTGCGGAAGAGCGCGCCGGCTGTATCGAGGGCGAGGGTCCGGCTGGCGTGCTCGACTACAGCAAGCGCGGGGAGTTTGCTGGGCAAAGTGGGAAGCCGCCTCACGCTCGCGACTCCTGTGGCGCTGGCACCGGCCGAGGCCGCACTGGCGACGGCAGTGCCGCTGCCCTGTGCCGCGATATTGGATACGGGTACACCCTCGACGTAGTTTGCGTTGAGGTTGGTCTGGCCGGTGCCTCCGTAGATGCCCGAGGCCCCGGCGGTCACGCCCTGGTTGGTGGCGTTGGCAGGATTTTCATGCACGCCGGGCATCAGATATTGGAAGGCAGTGGGATTGCGCGGGCCGCCGTTCATGCTGAGCGGCAGTGAAGCATAGAGCTCATTTTCGATGGTTCCCCCGAGCGTGGCGTCTGTGGTGTTGCTGTATGGCGGCGCGTCGGTAATGGTGATGGTGGTGCTTGCGCCGCCGATGGTGGGCTTCAGATTCAACGCGAACATGGAGTTGTTGTCGACGGTTACGTTCTCTTGAAGCAGCCTCTGGAAGCCCTTGGCGACGACCTCGACGTTGTAGGTTCCGACCGGCAATGGGGCGATGGAGTAGAGACCCTGGCTAGTGGTTTGGCGGGTGAACTGGACACCCGTGTCGGTATTGGTGGCAATAACTTGTGCGTGCGAGATGACAGCCCCGACCGGATCGGTGACCATTCCCGTGATGCCGCCACCAGAGAGGCTGCCGCGGCCTATCGCCGTCGCTCGCAGAACACTCCTCCCGCTCTCGGGCATCTGTGGTGTGAGTTGTGCCTCCTGCACAATCGGGGCCGGGGCGATAGGGGCGGAAGCCGGCATTCGGTCAATGGCGATGGGTTGCAGCTTCTTCTGACTGAATGCGAGGGTGGTTCTTGGGGGGACTCTAACGGGAGATGCGGCAGCGACTGATGCGGGTACGACGAGGGGCTTTATTGGAGAGGCTGGGAGTGAAGGTTGGGGCTGCGCGGTCGAGGCCGTGGTGGTTGGGGTGGTCTGGATGCGGGGGGTGGAGGCGTTGCGCAGGTGGAGTGCGAGCAGGATGAGGCAGGCGAGCGCGGCAGTTGGGATGGCGAGATTCCAGCCGGAGAACCATCCTGCGAACCAGGGTTGGCGTGTGGCAACGGCTTGCGGCTGTGGTGACTCGATGGGACTGGCTTGTTGGACGAGATAGACTAGGGCGCGGCAGTCCGGGCAGGCGGCGAGATGGGCGAGCATCTGCTGCTGCTCGTGCGGGGGCAGGGCCTGTTCGGCGAAGGCGCTGAGCTGGTCCGCGTCTGGATGCTGCCCGGGTTGGAGGAGACTGTTCATTTGGCTGCCGGTTGTTGGTTGCCGGTCATTGCGTGCTGGTCAGAGGGTACTGGTTTGACGCAAGATGCCCTATCGGAGAACGGTTGAGATTGGGAAGTTTGCAGCAGTGAACGCAGGTTTATTTCGAGGTCGCGCGGGTCGGCGCCGAGAGCCTCTTCGGCGGCGCGCCTGCTCAAGCCACCGGACTGAAGATTGCGCAGGAGCTGCTTGCGCAGGCCGGTAGTAAGCCGCTTCAGCTTGCGGCTGACGGTGGCCTCGTGGACGTGGAGCAGACGTGCGATCTGGAGCAGGGTCTGTTGGTCGAGGAAGTAGGCGGCGAGCAGGAAGCGGTCTTCCGCAGCGAGCGCCTCGAGAGTTTGCGCGACGGCATGGGTGAGGCGGTCGAGTTCGGCGGGGAACGGCGTGGTGGACGCGGCGGGTGAGGCTGCTGCTTCGCTGCCTTCGATGGCTTCCAGCGGTGTCTCGCGGTAGGTGCGGCGGTGATGGTCGACGTGGCGCTGGGCAAGGGTGGTGCGAAGCCATCCGAGCAGGGAACCGCGGCCGGAATAAGAGGCAAGCGGCGATCGGCGCTCGCCGCCTGGAGCGGACAGTCCGAAGAGCTCGGCGTAGAGCGAGTCGGCGAGGTCGTGGCCGAGCGTGGCGGACCCGGTGATGGCAATGGCGGCCTGGGTGAGCGGCACGCGGTAGAGACTGAAGAAACGTAGCCAGGCGGGCTCGCGGCCGAGAGCGCAAGCCTGGGCCAAAGCAAATTCGGGGAGGCGGAGGGCGCGGTAGAAGGCGGCCTGCTGGGCAGGGGTTGGGCGGCTATCGGGCGGTTGGTTGAAGTGGTGCTTTGCACCCACGGCGGCGAGCGCAGCGCTGAATTCGGCTTGGGTAAGGCCGCAGGATGCAGCCTCGGAGATGGGCCATAACTCCTCGATGAGGGAGGGCGAGAGCCCGGAGATTGTGGCATCGGCGACGTCGGCTTCCGTTTCAGAGCCGGCGAGAGATGGTTGGGCGGACGGCAGGGTGAGAGTGAGCTCGCCGGGCTGGGAAGAGGCCGTGTCCACGCTCTTGACGATACACCTGTGGATGGGCCAGGACCCGTAAAAAAGGCGGCCGCTTGGAGCATGGACGGCGCTAGTGTTTCGCCACGTCCAACTGCACGGGTGCGGCGGTGGCAGTTACATCGGGGTCGTAGTACTCATAGACGCGCGACTGGAAGGTATGCGCGTGGATGGGGTATTTGGCGCGCAGGCGGTAGGTGAAGGTAACGGTTTGCCGCGGAGAGAGCGCGTTGAAGTAAAGGATGGCCTGGGTGGCGGTGAGGCTGAACTTCTGTAGGCTGCCATTTTGATTGCGCGCCGCTTTTTCCTCGAGCGACTGGAGGTCCTCACTGAGCAACTCGAAGCCAGGGGGAATGCCCAGGTCGACCATAATCATGTTGGCGGTCTGGGAGAGATTGTTGCGGACGGTGACCTTGGCGGTGGCGATGTCGTCCTGGGCGAGTTTGGTGCGGTCGTAGGTGACGTCGATGGAGAGAGGTTCGGAGACAGGATGGGCTTCCCATGGGGTGAAGGTGCGGCCGACGATCTGATAGCCGAGGCCGCCAGTGCCTTCGAACTTGAGCTCGACGGAGTTCGACTGCTGCGCGTCGATGCCCTTGAAGACGAACTGGTAGAGCAGGTCGTTGTTCTCGGACGTCAGGGTGAGGGACTCGACGGGCTTGCCGTTGAGGATGATCTGAAGGTCGCCGCGGACATCGGCGGTACCGCGCTCCGAGGCGAGCAGAAGCGCGCGCAGGGCCATGATGGTGGCCTGGGTTGTGCCCCAGTCGCCTGAGGCCTGCTTGTGCGAGGAGATGAAGTTCAGGGCCTTGCGGACGGTCTCCGAGGCCTGTCCCCACTTGAGCAGCGCCTGGGCGGCCAGGCCGGTGGTTTCGATGGCGGCGCTGGCGCCGGTGGAGTAGACGCCGGTCTCCTCGGCGGTCCATGAGGTCTGGTTGTCCTTGTCGGTGCGGGCATCGAGCAGGGCCTGCATGGACTGGCGGGTGAAGTCGCTGTCCTTGGCGTAGTCGGCCGCGAAGTTGGCGATGACGGCGAGGGTGTAGGTATCGGGCTGCGCGCCGGATTGCGACTCGATGTAGTGCTTAGCCCGGTCGACGGCGGTGCCCTGGTACCCGATGTTGGCCAGCGACCACGCGATGTAGGCGGTGATGCGGAGGACATTGCTGTTGTAGCGGTTGGTGGCGCCTTCGTTGATGATGAAGCCGGTGTCGGGCTTCCAACTGCCATCGGGCTGTTGCTGACGGGCAAGCCAATCGGCGGTGCGCTGGATGAGCCTGGGGTCGACGTCGGAGACCTTGGACATGTCGTTGAACTCCATCAGGCCGTAGGCGGTGAGGATCTTGTTGGCGGGGGCCTGGCCGAACCAGGAGAAGCCGCCTCCGGGCACCTCAAAGGTGAGCAGGCGCTGGTAGCCGTTGGCGATGTATCCCTCGGCCTTGGCGTGGACTTCTGGGGTGAGTTTGTTGGTGCGTTTCATGTAGCCGAGCGCGAGCACGTTGGGGTAAGTGCTGGAGGAGGTCTGCTCGAAGCAGCCGCCGGGCATGCGCAGGATGCTGTCCATGCCTTCAATGACCTGGCTGAGCGGGCCGGGATAGAGCCGCACCAGGATGCTGGTGGACTCGGGGATGGCGGCTGCGGGGAAGTGGAGATCGTGCTGGACGGAGTTGTCTGGATTGCCGTTATTGCTTTGCAGGTTGCCGTTGAAGACGAGGTCCTGCTCGCGGCCGTTGGGAATGACCTCAATCTCACGCACCACGATGTCTCTGCGGACCTTGCCGGCGCCGTTCATCTGCGCGGTGAGGGTGAGCTTGAACTTGCCGATGCGATTGGCGCTGATGGTGAACTGCGTGCCGCCGACGCCGCCGGATTCAACGGAGACGGATTTCTGGGCGAGGTCGCCCTCCAGCGTATACCAGGCGTCCGGGTCCGGTTGCAGCGTGACGCTGACGTTGCCGGGTTTGCCGGAGTAGTTGTAGACGGCGACGGGGATGGAGACGCGGTCTCCCTGAGTGAGCGCGACCGGCAGGTCGAGATCGACGAAGAAGTCCTGAAAGACCTTGAGGCTGGAGGTGCCGGAACCGAGCGCGCCGGACTGAGTGGAGGCCAGCATGGCCATGCGCCAGGTGGTGATGGAGTCGGCGACGGGTATGGTGATGGTGGCGTTGCCCTTGCCGTCGGTGATGATCTCGGGGTTGATGTAAAGAGCTTCAGGGAAGTAAGAGCGCACGTGCGGCGCGGGGTCGGCTCCACGTCCCGTTGCTGCGGCAACGGGCATTCCCTCAACGTAGTTCTGGTTGAGGTTTCGAGCGCCGGTGCCGCCATAGATGCCTGAGGCTCCGGCGGTCACGCCCTGGTTGGTTGCGTTGGCAGGATTATGCTGGACGCCGGGCATGAGGAGCTGGAAGGCGACGGGCGCGCCTGAACCGTTGGCCATCGCGAGTGGAAGGTTGGAGTAGAGATCGTTCTCGATGACTCCGCCCAGCGTGGCGTCGGTGGTGTTCATGTACGGCGGCGCGTCCGTGACGGTGATGGTGGTGTTCTCCCCGCCGACGGTGAGCTTCAGATTCAGGCCGAACATCGAGGCGTTGTCGACGTCGACGTTCTCCTGCAGCAGGCGCTGGAAGCCCTTGGCCACGACCTCGACGTTATATGTGCCGACCGGCAGTGGGGCGATGGAATAGAGCCCCTGGCTAGTGGTTTGGCGGGTGAATTGATCCCCGGTGTCGGTGTTGGTGGCGATGACCTGCGCCTTGGCAATGACAGCCCCGGCCGAATCGGTGATGGTGCCCTGGATGCCGCCGATGCCGAAGTCTCCCACACGATAGAGGAAGGTGAGGTCGTCGGGGGTGTAGAATCTGCGGTCCGGGCCGGCGCCGTACACGGCGTAATAGCGCCAGTTACTGCCGTTATACCCTCCGGTTGGCTCAAGACGCAGGGGAGTGCCCCAGGCGTCGCGCACGGTGAGACTGTCGAAGACACCTGCGGAACGATGGGCCTCGATCTCGCGATCGATCTCGGCGGCGTGTGCGCGGACCTGGTTCATCAGTGCGGTGCGGTAGCGCTGCATGTAATCGGCGAACTTGCCCCGCGGCAGGCTGGCGCCGAAACGAGTGTCGAACTTAGCGGGATTGGTCATCTCGGTGGCGGAGAAGAGCGCTCGGGCCGCGAGGTCCTGATGGCCTTCATCGTCCGCAGCCGCTGGTTCGATGACGTTGGACATAGTGAGGGAGTGGATCTCATAGCGCGGCTTCATCGCCTCCTGCTCCAGATAGAAGAAGACCTTGGCGAAGCCGGGCTTCTTCTCGGCCAGCGCGAAGACGGCTTCGTCGACGATCTGCAGGCCGAGCGCGGCGCTGACGCCCTGACCGCTGGCGTTGGTGACGTGGAAGCTGATGCGCGCGTCGGAGCCGGGCTTGTACAGGGCGGCGTCGGTGGTGGTCTCGATCTTCAGTTCGTCGGCGGGATGAACGAAGACCAGGCGATGGTCGGCGACGGGCTGCGCGTTCCGGCCAAAGAGGTAGGCGTCGATGTCGAGCGTGCCGGCCATGTCGGGAGTAATTGGCAGGTCGAGGTCTGCATGGCCATGGGCCAGATCGAGGTCGCGGGTGAGAATGGTCTGGCCGTTCCTGACGACGTCCACATAGGCGGTGCCTTGGGCGCGAGTGGAGAGGACGGTGAGCTGCAGGCGGTCGCCGGCCTTGAGCACGGCGCGGCTGGTGCGCAGCAGAATCTGGTCGTCGCCGGAGCGGGTCTCCAGCGGCGCGGTTGCGGTGACGCGATTGCCGTGGTGGTCGTCGGCCTCGATGCGCAGCGAGTCCAGGCCGGGACCCGGGTTCAGGCGGATGACGGCGACGCCGCTGCTGTCGGTAGTGGTGTGCTGATCGCGGGTGCCGGGCACAGCGACGGTGAGGGCCGCGGTTGCGGGCGTGCCGTCGGGGTAGGACGCGAGCAGGTAGACCTGGTTCTCGATGTTCGGGACCAGTGAGCCTCCCTCGGGTACGGCGGTGAGCAGCATGGCGGACTCGCTGATGGTGATGGGCTCGCCGCGGGTTTCCGCATGGTCGGCGGAGTCGGTGACCTTGGCCTCCACCAGCGCGCGGGCCGCGCCCTGGCTGAGCGGACGCCCGGCGAAGTAGCTGGGCAGCTTGAGGTCGAAGTGGTAGACGCCGTCGGCGTCGGTCTTGCCGCTGGCGGAGGCGACATCGAAGACCTCCACATCGGCACTGGATGCCTTGACGGTGATGGCGGCGCGATCGACCGGCTTGCCGAAGAAGTAGTTGGCGCGAACGGTGCCGGTGACGTGGTCACCGGGACGGTAGTCGAGCTTGGGCTTGCCGTTGGCGGGAGTGAACTCGACGGCGACCTTGAATTTGGGAAGAACGTAGCGTTCGACGTCGAGGGCGAGTTCGGAGGTGTTGGCAGGCGCGGCGGGATCGCCCATCAGAGCGCGCAGGTGATATGTGCCGAGGTTGACCTCGTCCGCGAGTGAGAAATCGGCGGAGGCAATGCCGAAGTTGTCGGTCTCGGTCGCCTTCTTGAAGACTTTGTTGCCGCGCGAGTCTTCGATCTCGAAGGTGAGCTTGCGGCCGGCTTCGGCCCTGGAGTCGGCCCGGTCGAGCGAGAGGGCGCGAACGTGGATGGTCTGCCCGGGCTGATAGATGGGCTTCTCGGTGGTGAGCAGGATGGAGGCCTTGTCCTGCAGCTTGACGGCTTGGGTGAACTCGGCGGAGCCGATGGGAGTGTCGGCGACGTAGCGGATTTGGAAGTTGCCGGTGAGGCCTGCGGGGAAGCGGAACTGCGCCTCCAGCGTGCCGCGCCGGTTGAGTGGCCCAGAGAAGAGAGGGTACGTGTTACCGCCGGGCTGTAGCAGCTCAATGTGTACCGTGCCGGATTCAGGGATGTCGGGGTGGTTGGCGTCGGAGACGATGACGCGGATGGAGGCCTGGCTGCCGGAGAGGTACTCGGTCTGGCCGATAATGTGGACGGCTGGGCGGCGAAGGATCTCGGAGATGGATTCGATGCCCTCGATGGGGGCGAGTTTGGCGTCGTTATAGTCGAAGCGGTAGCGCAGGCGATGCCAGACGATGTCCTCAAGGGGGACGGGCTGGTCGGGCGTGATGACCTGCTGCCAGGTGCCATCGCCGCGCGCGACGCTGACCGAGGCTTCGCTGCGGCCGACGACATGGTCCTCAGGATCGAGCAACTCGGCCACCAGTTTGCCCGGGCCTTTCGAAGCCGCGTTGTAAGGGATGGTGACCGCGAGCCTGCCGTTCGCATAGGCGGCTTCGCTTGGCTGGGCATGCACCCGGCCGAATGACCAGGCCACCGTGAAGGCGATGAGCACCAGAGCGAATGATAAAAAATAGCGGAGCGCGGAGTGAGGACGGCCTGGACGCATATCGGATTCTCCTTTCGGCTGCCGGTCGAGCCTGTGCCGGCAACCACGTCTGACTGGAGAACGCGGGTTGCGATGGAACTTGCAGGAAATCTTTTGCCTGCCTGCTTGCGGGGGTGGACGCCGAAGGGAGCCAATTGATATCCAGCGCAGCCACGCGCAGTATATGGAGGCGCCGTCAAATCGATCGACCCGATTTCGTGCGGACACCGCTTGCGGACACGGGAACAATGTCGACTGGGGTGGTGTCTAAGCTGGGCAGAAGATGTTTAGCGAGGCTGCCATGTTAGAAAACTCATTGATTGAATCCGGCGGTCAGCTCAAGACCAGAACAACGCGGTGGATGTTTGCGACGAGCGCACTCAATCTGTCCGTCCTTGCCTTCTTGATCTTGATTCCTATGCTGTATCCCGATGCACTGCCGAGAATGGCACTGACGGCGCTACTGGTTGCGCCACCGCCGCCTCCACCACCGCCTCCTCCGCCGTCTCCCCAGCAAAAAGTTGAGCCGGTGAATATCGTCTCCGAGATCGAATCTGGCCTGCAAGCCCCGGCCAGAATTCCCATAGAGATCAAGATAGTGAGCGAAGAAACTGCTCCATCTACGGACAACGGTGTCCAAGGCATGCAAACCATGGACAACGGCAATGGTAATGTGGCGCGCTCCCTCTTTCGCAACTTGGCCACAAATACTCTTGTGGTCCCGAGAGTGGTTCCGCAGGCACCGGCCGGCCCCATCAAGTTACCGAGCAGAGCTGCTGCCGCTCTGCTCATCTCCCGGCCGGACCCGGTGTATCCCGCGATCGCCAAGGCAGCACACGTTCAGGGGGCAGTTATTCTGCATGCCTTCATCTCGAAGGAGGGTACGATCGAGAATCTGTCGGTTATCAGCGGCAATGGGATGCTGGTGAACGCAGCCCGGGACGCCGTTCAACGCTGGCGCTATAAGCCCTATCTGTTAGACGGCGAACCGGTTGAGGTGGAGACGAGCATAACGGTCAACTTTGTCTTCGGCGCAGCATAGGTGTTATGTTCTGACGAATCAACCTTTGCTTTGCGACCGCATGGCATACGAGATGGCCTCCAGCGCTCGCTCCGGGTTCACTTTCTGGGGGAATGGCAGATTCATCTTTGCGAACATAGAAGCGGCAATACGACTAGCGATTTCGGCCCGGGTCGATAGTTCTAAGTCGAGAGCACGGGAAAAAAAGGACTCAATCACATTGAGGTCCTCTGCCTTCAGCCTGGCTACCGCGTCGGCTGGGGGTTGAAATGTGCCGGTCCGTTGCGCATATTCAGATGGAGGCTGTTGGTACACCGATATGGTGATGCTACGGCTGGTGTGTCCCAACAAAGGTTGTTCGCTCGTTCTCTCGTGGATCACGATCGTCCCCGCGACGAAATCTCCGAGGCGTTTCTGTTGTTTGTTGCAGAGCATCGAGACCAGGCCGACCAAGTAGAAGTTTGGCGGAATCATATCGACGACACGAACCAGGTTGCGGGCAAGGGCCTCAAACAGTGTGATCTGCCGGCCGGAATCCTTGATGACGCGGATTTTGGCGAGCCGCTTGCCCGGCGTCTGGCCGTTCCAGAATGCTTCGAAGAGCGCAAAGTATCCCCAGTAGAGGAGGAAATTGAAGAGAACCATGGCGGCGACGAGCCATTTGCCGGCGGTGTCGGTGATGTTGCCCAAGCGGCCGCGCGAAGCGGCGCTTACGAAGAGAAAGAAGAGCAGAATGAGCAACAGCTCCACCGCTATCTGAAGGATGGTGTCGGCGAGGACCGCCAGAAAACGGCTGCCGATGCCGGCGATCGGCAAACGAAGATCGACCTGCTCCGGGGTTTCGATGTTAAGCTGATCAAGTTGGTCCATGGGGCCTGAATCGCTCATCGTCTATGATCTCAAATCGCTGGATTGAACTTCGTAAAGAGAACTGGAACAAGCTTGAAGCGATGGTGCATCGTGTCGAAGCAGGCAGCCTGAAGACGCTTGCCAGCGATGAGTTGCGCGACTTCGGATTGTTGTACCGGCAGGCTGCCGCGGACCTTTCGGCGACGCGGGCGGACCATTCCTCGCACACGCTTGAAGCATACCTAAACCAACTGGTGGGCCGCGCACATAATTTCATATACTCCGGGCAAAAGATGAGTCCCGCGACGGTGTGGGAGTTTCTGGCGCATGGATATCCCCGCATATTCCGCCGTCTTCTTCCCTATACGACCGCCGCGCTGGCGCTGTTTCTTGCGGGCGCGCTGTTGGGCACTTTGGTGACGCTGGCCCGCCCGGCGTTTATGCATGCCATGCTGGGGCCGGAGATGATCGACAAGATCGAGCACCACCAGATGTGGACCAGCTCGATCCTGACCGCGAAGCCGCAGGCGTCGAGCGCCATCATGACCAACAATATCGGCGTCTGCTTTATCACCTATGCCGGTGGAATCATCGCTGGCCTGGGAACCATCTTTCTGCTCTTTACCAACGGCGTCAGCCTCGGTGTGATCGGGACGGCATGCGGGCAGCACGGCATGGCATTGAGCCTGTGGAGCTTCGTCGCCGCCCATGGGGCGCTGGAGTTGCCGGCAATCTTTATCTCCGGCGGCGCGGGGCTGCGATTGGCGGCCGGCCTGCTGTTTCCAGGGATGTTGCGCAGGAAGGACGCGCTGGCGCTGGCTGGCAGCGAATCCGTCCGGCTGATCTCGGGAACCATCCCGATGTTGATCGTCGCGGGATCTCTGGAGGCGTTTCTTTCGCCCACCCATGCGCCCGTGGCATTGAAGTTCGCGGTGTGTGTATTTCTGCTGACTGGGCTTGGATTCTGGTTGAGCGAGGGTGGAAGACAGCAGAGTATTATTCCCGAACGAGTTCGTTAGAGAAGTCCCTGGGCCTTGATTTCGAGATACTTGTTAATGGCATCGGCGCCCACTTCGGTCGGCGTCGTCTCGACCACCAGGACACCCTGCTGACGCAGCTGCGCGAGGGTGGTTCGGCGACGTTCCAGCATCTCCTGTGCGGCAGTCGAGGCGAACATTTCGTCGACGGTATGGGGCTCGCGGGCGGCCAGCGCGTCCAGCTCGGGGTGGGTGAGCAGGATGAGCACGACCAGATGGCGGCGGACCAGTTCGGCTGCGGCGGCCACCACCTCGGGGCGACCGGCCGATTCGGCCATCTCGGTGATCCAGAGGATGAGGCCCCGGTTGCGCTGCAGGTTCTTGAGGCGAGCGACGGCGTGTAGATGGTCTGCCTCCGCAGCCTCGGAACGCACCTGGGAGAGCTGGTCGATCAAGAGACGAAGATGGCTGGGGCCGGCGCCGGGCAGAAGCTGCTGCTGGACCTTACGCCCGTAGGTCATCAGGGCGAATTTGTCGCCCGAGCCGGCGATCACCTGTGCCAGCATAACGGCAGCCGACGCGGCCTGATCGAGCTGCGTGACGGTCAGCAGATGCTGTTCGGCGGCGTCCTGCTCGACCTCCCCGGGCGCCACGGGGCGGCTGCGGCGCATCTCGAAGGCGGTGCCTGAGAGCCGGCCCGCGTCGAGCACGATCCAAACCTTCTGGCTGCGCTCGGTGGTGAATTCGCGCGTGATAAGGTGGGCCCGTCGCGCGGTGGCTGTCCATGAGATGTTGCGCATCTCGTCGCCCTGCTGGTAGTCGCGCAGGCTCTCAAACTCGCGGCCTATCCCGCGCAATCGCAGACGCCGTTTCTGCAGCTCGATCTGGCGTGCGCGCATCAGGTAGACGATGGTATTGCCGCTGCTCTGTTCGGATGCAGGGAAGATGCGGATGCGCTGTTCGAGGTCTGCGACAGCCCATCGTTCGATCAGGCGAAGCGCGCCGCGGTAACGGAGGAATATCTTGCCGAGGGAAAAGTCGCCGCGACGGTTTGGAGTGCAGATTTGCGCGATCTTCGCCGGTTCGCGGGGGTAGACCAGGGCGGTCTGGGTTTGTGGCATGGCGATCAGCGAGGGATGAAGGTCGTCGGTGACCCGGACTTGGAGGAGGGTGTTCGATTGCTGGCGTATCTCGTGGACGATCTCTGTGGGACCGCCCAGCGCCGGCGAATGGACAAAGCGGCGGGTTACGGTGAGCGCGGCGGGTGGTGGAAGTTGCTTTAGGTCGAAGGCAATCAGAGCCAGGACCAGCGCGTCCCACGCGAGCATGATCCAGAGGCGATGCGGATGGAAGAATGCAGGGATGGAGAGCAGGGTTCCGGCGAGAAGGAACAGCAACGCGCGCGGCGTCAATGCAAAGCCCAGCACGCGACCGAAGCGTCCGTTGGGGCGGGCGATGGCAGTGACGGGTTCTGGAATCAGGGTCTGCATTTGCGGGAGTGCATATTATTTCGGCAGAGCGGTTGCGGTTAGGATGTCGTGGATGACGCGGTCGGTGTCGAAACCTTCCAGTTCGGCTTCGGGACGGAGAACAAGGCGGTGGCGCAGGACGGGGGTGGCAGCGATCTTAATGTCGTCGGGGATGAGGAAGTCGCGGCCGTCTCGGGCGGCGTAGGCCTTGGCCGCGAGCATGAGGCTGGTGCTGGCGCGGGGAGATGCGCCAAGCGTGATGGTGGGCCAGTCGCGGGTGCGGCGGATGATGGCCAGCAGATAGTCGAACAGAGCGGGCTCGATGCGGACGGCGCGGATCTCGCGGCGCGCGGCGGCAAGCAGAGTGTGCGAGACGGAGGCGAGCGGGGTGAGTTCCAGGTCCCTGGGTTCGACGCTGAGATGGTGGCGTTCGAGGATGGAACGCTCGTCGGGGAGTGCCGGGTAAGGGACGCGAATCTTGATGAGGAAGCGATCTAATTGTGCTTCGGGTAAAGGATATGTGCCTTCGAATTCGAGCGGGTTCTGGGTTGCGAAGACGGTGAAGTAGGGATCGAGCGGGTGGGACTCGACGTCCATGGTGACTTGGCGCTCCTGCATGGATTCGAGCAGGGCGGCCTGGGTGCGCGGAGGCATGCGGTTGATCTCGTCGGCGAGCAGAAACTGGGTGAAGACGGGGCCCTTGTGCAGGGAGAATTCGCTGGTCTTGGGCGAGAAGACGGAGGTGCCGAGGATGTCGGCGGGCATCATGTCGGGGGTGCCCTGGACGCGGCGGAAGTCGAGCGCAAGGAAGCGGGCAAGCGATTTGACAGCGAGGGTCTTGGCAACGCCGGGGACGCCTTCGACGAGGGCGTGACCACCGCAGAGCAGGGTGAGCAGCGCCTGGTCGACGAACTCCTGCTGGCCCGCGATGATGCGGCCTACCTGGGCGCGGCCCTGCTCGAAGACCTGAAAGGCGGATTGGACGTTCTGCTCGGATGCGAGGGGTTCATGGAGTTGCTCGGATTGGTTGTGCTCACTCATGGCGGCGATTTCCTTGTGGGTCTGGCTGAGGTTATGGGTGATGGGGCCGGGTGGTAAGTTCGGTTAGCGTTTTTAGGTCGTGGTCGAGCGCCTTTACGAGGGCGAGCGCGCTGCGCGGTGCGAGAGATTGGTATTGAGCCTCGGCGGCCTGGCTAAGGTGCTGGGCGAGCTTGGTCCAGTCGCCGGGGTAGCTGGAATTGAGTGCTTCGGCGATGGTATCAGCGTCCCACTGTGCGACGGCGCGGGGAAGGCCGCAGCGGTCCGATAGGACGCGAAGCAGGCGCCGGCGCGCACACTCGGTGGCGGCCTGCGTGGCGCCGGCCTTGCGGTAGAGCTGGCCCATGGACTCTGCAAACTCCATCGGAGAGGTGCGCGGCAGACGAGTGAGCAGGCGGATGGGGCCGTTTCGGCGACCGTAGGAGAGGATGAGCAGAAGCGCAACGGCAGCGATCTGCCAGGCGATCTGGGCAAGAGGCAGGCCGCGCGTGAGGTCGAACAGGGAGGTTTTGACACCGTGGAAGTATTCGTCGAAGAGGACGCGGGGGTGGGGTTGTGCGCGATCTTCGGTGGTGGGATTCTGGCTGCTGGCATCTTCGACACTGGCCAGGAAGAGCTTGAGACTGGGGTCGTCTCTGAGTCCCATGTTGGTGAGGGGCAGGGCGGAACTCCACCAGATGGCCGTGCCTGCGCCTACGCGGTAGGAGACGACCACAGCGTCGGCTCCGCACCACTGTTCGACGTGGACGGCGGGGCTGAGTGTTTTCCAACGGGTGTGGTCGTCGATGGCGACTATGCCGGCGCGAGCCAGTGGGCTGCGGCCCTCGGGGGTGGTGAGGCAGAGCTTCTCAAATGGCTGGCTGGACGGGGCGGTAACAGCGTCTGGAAGCAGGCTTGTTGCTTCAGGGCCGGTGACGAGGACACGACCGCCTCGGCGGAGGAAATCGGCGATGCTGGCGCGGGTGGCGTCAATCTGTTCGACGGGCACGTTGGGATCGGCAAAGATGAGCGTGGTGTGGGAGGCGTCCTGGGTAGCGAGTTGGGTTGGGGGCTGCTGCCAGCGCGCAGTGGAGTAGCCCAGCTCGCCCAGGAGCAGGTACGCGGCCTTGATGCCGGCGGTGCCGCTGTTATATGTTGTGGGCGATTTATCGGAATCGTCGTTGACCGGCGCGAACAGGCTTGCAGCGGCGATGAGCAGTAAAACTGCGCCGGAGAAGAGCAGGACGAGTTTGCGTTCGCGGTTGGCTGGTTTCATGTGCGTCTGAGGTCTTCAAAGAGAGCGAGCGCCTGGATGTAATCCTCGCGGGCGGCGTGCCGCAGGCCATACCAGATCCGCTCGAAGATGCGGGTAAGCCTACGCAGTGTGAGTTGCCGGAACGAGTTGTGCTCCAGCAGGTCGACGTACTCGCGCGGTGTACGCGTGTAGTCGCGGCGCCACAGCCTGTGGCTCTCGAGGGCAACGATGCCGGCCCAGTAGAGGCAGTGGATGGCCTCGCGCCAGTTGTTCGCCTCAGCCTCGGTACGGGCAAGGTCTTCCCATTCCGCAGACTCTTTCTGCCAGTCCGCGGCGGGTGTCATGCCATTCAGTGAGACGGCGATGCGTTGGCGCTGCATGGTGCGCGCGACCCAAACCAGTATGCACGCGACGCTGAAGCCGACGAAGCTCCATTCCAGAACAGGGCCCAGCCAGGGAGAGCGATGGCCGAAGTCCTCTGTAGCGGAGAAGACGCGACCGAGCCAGGAATAAAACTCGGCAGTCATGCGATCGAGCCACGACTCGCTTTGGACGATGCGAAACTCCCGCCTGGCCAGGATCGAGTTGGCGGCGCGCCGTGCTGGAGCAAACGCCGGCTGTGGCGATGCATCGCCGCCTGTCGCGGCAAGTTCCTCGTCGAGCCTGGCGGATGCCTGGTTGAGGAGCGCGATCCGGTCCGGCAATGCCGGATTGCGGGCATCGTCCATCAGTTTGCGGAGCCACTGCCAACGCACCTGAAATGGTCCGTTGGGCGCCTGGATCAACTCGTCGTCGCCGACTGCTGCCGGATTGCATGCCTTTGCATCGTCCCGACAGGCGCCCACCAGGCCGCGCAAAGATTCAAGACGAGCGCGATAGCTGTCGGGCGTGGTTTGCCGGAGTGGCGGCTGGAATCGTGGAACACCTGGCTGCGCGTGAGCGTGCAGCAACGAGATCGCGAGCAGAAGGACGATCCGTCTGATGCCGGTTGTCATGCGCCTATCTCTGCTCCTGCGTTGGGTACGCGTCGTCCGAAGGACCGGCCGCAATGACAGGCGCCGGAGGGGGCGAAGAGATGGATGCGTCCTTCAGAAGGACCTCGATGTCGAAACCTTCCCGGCGCACGCGCTCGTCGAAGTAGAAGAGGCAGAGCCCAATAGCCACGATGGGCCCGACCAGCGAAGTGGAGATAAAGTTGACAGCCAGAATGATTCCCTGCAACGCAAAATGCTCGGCCGCTGGGCTTCTGGTTATGATCAGGGCTAATGGCACCGTGATGATGCCCGTAACCAGAGAAAGCGCATACATCAGCAGAAACAGCAGAAAAATGCGAAAAAGGCGGCCGGTAGCCAGATTCTTGCTGCGCCGCATTGCAGCACCAACGCCTAAGTCTTCAACCACCGCAGCTGGGACGGCCAACGAGTTGCGCAGATATGCGATCACTCCATAGACCGCACCGGCAAGAATGCCCAAAAAGATGACGATGCCGACAGCGACGGTATCCGAGTCTCGTACGCCGGGCATAAGAAAGATTGGGATTAGGAGCAGGAAGGCCCAGCCCGCGCTCCATCCCTGCCAGAATGTAATCCCCATGCAACGTAGCCACAGCCGGCGCGCAGTGCGCAGCGCAATTCCCATGGAGGTCGGCTCGCCCAGGTAAAGAGCATTGACCGCGGAGGTGGTGGCTGCGAGCGTCAGGCTGTAGGCAATCAGATAGACCCCCCCCTGCATGATGGCGATTACCCCGTTAGCCAGGGCAAACGCGGGGGATGCGACGGTGAGGGCTGAATAGTGCAGGAAGATCAAACGCAGGATCGCTACTGCAACGGAAACACCGGCGGAGACCGCCGAAAGGCCGACCAGAAACCAAAAGTGAGATCGGTAGAGTGAGAAGACACGATCGAGAACCTCGCCGACTGCAAGCGGACGAAGTTCGTACCCTCGGATAGGTGCAGGCACTGGAGATGCGGGGGTGGATTCGCCAGGATGCGGAGGCGGACCTAGCCAGTCTTGCGTTGCCATATTGGTCTCCTGGCATTGCGATTTCTTGTGGTTGATTGACGCAGAGATGGTAGCACAGAGAAAGTGGGAGGACCGGATGTATTTCTGCCACCGCAATTCAAATTGGACACCATGCCCTCTCAGGCCCCGTTTTCTACATACGCTGGGCCGATGGCGGCGGCAATCCGCACTAGTGGGCGCCGTTTGTGCCGATGGGCAATTGGAGATGAAGGGAGATCCGAATCCCGAATCAGGGAATTGCTATTCCCCGATAGCTGTGTCAAGGGGTTTGCCAGACATAGGTAACTGTCTGCCGGAGGCTTGAGCCCACGTTGCGCTCGACAATACGCTCGGATTGAAGTATCGCGAATGTGTCCGAGAGCGAGCGGATGTTACGGGAGAAGAAGGCGGGCGCGGAGGAAATACCGGCATTGCCGTTGAGACCTGCTGCGGCAGCATTCCTGGAATCGCGCGCCTGATTGTTGGTGCCGTCAATGAGCGAGGTAAGCCGGATGTAAGGAGCGCGCTGGCTGGAGTGATTGAAGACGGCGATTGATGTGGCGGGAGTGGATGCTTTCTCGGGGGGATTGGTGACGAGATTGTGCAGAAGTTCAAGGAGCAGGGGTTGATCGTCTGCCAGAAGCACAAGGTTTCCTTGCGCCGGCGTTGATGAAATCGCGAAGAAGACTGGACGCGGGCCGGCGAGGGTGTAGATGGTGCTGACAGCATTATCGGTGGGTTGGAAATCGATGCCGATGGTGGCTGCGGTCAGAGAGCCGCGGAGAGTTTGCTGGAGAGCGAGTGCCATTGTTTGCGCGTTCCAGGGGTTGGCTGCGTGAAGGACAACGGCGGAGCGAATCGGGACCCAGAGACCGTCTGTCTCTGGCGGACTTTGAGCCGAAGAGAGGGTGAGGACGGCGTCGATATTGGCGGTTTGGAAGATATGGGTAAGGCCGTCGGTGGAGGCAGAAGGTGAGGCGGGAGGTAGAGTATCGATCCGGGTTTCAAGATCGCTGGCAGAGCCGGATTGTGGAGCTTGGAGGCTTGGATCGGGGGCGTATTCGCGGCCGGTTGGCGGGGCAGTGTAACTGCCGAGAAGTTTTTCCTGAATGGCAGTGACGGCAATGGATGGATCTTGAGTCGAAATAACGCGGAATACACCGGTCGAGGATGGCACGAGGGCTGCCAGAGAGGCGATGTTGAGTGATGTGGAGGGCTGCGATTCGGGAGATTTTGGGAGCAGGACACGCTCTTCCCGGAAGCGTGCCGGCTCGACATAGAGGTCAGAGGCAGCGGCGCGGAATTGATGCGTCCAGGTGATATTGCGCTGGATCCAGTACGAGCGGAAGTGAGGATCGACAGCTATGCGATCCAAATTGAGCACCATGTGCAACACGGGCGCAGGCTTTTCCGCGGGGAGCGCGGCGGAAGCGTCGCGGAACCAGGGTTCCTGGCGGATGGAGTTTGCGGGCGAGGCCGCAGCGATGAGCTTGAGGGCATTCGCGATGAGATCTTCGCGCGTGGCGAGGACGACAAGGTCGCCGGAGGGAGCAGGGACCAGAGCGAAGGCCACTGTGCTGTAGTCGGCGCCGGAGGTCCGGATGTAGAAATCGGCGTTACCGGCGTGGCGGCGCTGGAAGCTGCCGCGCGCCTGGAAGAGCTGGGTGCGGTCGGCCTGGGCAGCGGGCATGCGCGTGATGTAGAGGAACTCGAGCTTGCCGATGTCGTACCAGGCGAAGACGGACTCTTTGCCGGCGATACCGTTGAGGAGGTCGACGCCGGTGGGAATACCCGCGGCCTTTGCGAAGCTGTCCTGGGCGTCGCCGAGGCGACCGAAGAGACGTGAGTTCTGGAAGACGGAGTAGTTGTCGGAGGCGAGCCAAGCCTTGCTCTCGGCTGAGCTCGTCCACTTGTGCAGAAGCGAGGCGAAGTCGGGCGATTCGATGGTGAGTAGAGCATCCTGCGGGACGTAGGCGGTGAGGGATTCGAGTGCCGCTGGTTGTTGGGCCGTGCGGATTTGGTACGCGATGGCGACCAGGGTGGTGACGAGCAGGAGAGCAAGGCCGGCACGGGCTTTCATTGGCTTACCTCCTGACTAACGGTGGAGGCAGTAAGACGTGGCCGAACCTGATTGGATTGATCGAGTTCGGCGCGCAGATTGGGGCGTCTGAGGCTGTTGCGTCGAGCCAGCAGAACGGCTGTCTTGAGGTCATCGCGACGACGCGTAAGCTCAGGTTGCGGAGATTCTTTGGCGAGGCTAACTGCCAGCTCGGCGTAGGCCAGTGCGGATTCGAGGTTGCCGTCGCGCTCGTTCGCGGTGGCGATTTGCGTGGCGAGGTGGATGCGCGTGGCCAGGTCGAGGTCATAAAAACCCGCCGGCACGAAAGCTGGTTGGGCAGCCACGTTGTCAGGTGAGTCAATAGCCGCACCGCGGATCGGCGCGCCGGGTTCGTTCGGGACCTGTCCGCCTGCGGTCTCGGTGTCCGAGCCGGCGTTGTTTCGGTTTGGGGCAACCGAGAATATGTTCTCTGCGTTCGGCCTGGAACGCAGGATGGCGAGGCTCGCGGAAGGATCGGCGGTAGCTGGTTGCAGGAGAAAGATGTCGACGCTGGCGCGGTCGGCGTCGGGGCCGATTGGGGCGATAGCGATGGCTTCGCGGAGGAGGAGTTCGCGATCTGATGGGGATGTCGAAGCTACCGCGGCGGCGGCGATACGGGCTTCGGCAAAGTAGGGTTGGCGGGCGGCCGCGGGAGTGGATGGGTGGGCAATGAAGGAGAGTTCCTTGCTGCCAAGTTCGACGGATTGCGATATCAACGGCGTGAGAGCGCGAGCGGCCTGGATGCGAAGATCGTACGGCGCGGAGGCGTTTCGCGCGACGGTGAGCAAGTCCAACTGAGCTTTATCGCGGGCGTTGGAGGCGAGTTCGGCCTGGGCGAGGCGGAAGCGATAGGACGCGATCCAGGGAACTGACTTGACTAGCGACTGTAGGAACGGGATGGCCTCGGCGGGGCGGTGGTTCTTCTCAAGCAGCGAGGCGGCGTAGTCGGTATTGATGTAGGGGCTAGTCGCATTGCCGAAGGAACCGTCGATCCTGGCGGGTTGGTCAGGCGTGTACTCCGGCTGTCCGGGGACGGGGAAGCTGATGGCTCCATTTTCGTAGTTGGCGACCGGCTGCAAGGTCAGTTGACGGAGCAGATCGATGGCGCCAGGCAGGTCGTTGGTATCGAGGCGCAATTGGGCGAGTGCGAGAAAGTCGGTGGGAACCAGGCGGTCGTTCTGTCTTTTGTACTCGAAGATGAACTCCTGCAAGGGGCGGATGGCGGCAGGATCTGGCTTGTAAGCGGATGTCGGCCTACTGACGTTATAGATGGCTGAGTCGAGCTTGAACTGCTCGGGGACAAGGTTGGGATTCGCTCGCCACTTGTCCAACAGTGCTTGCAGGTGGTTGGTACGAGCGGCAAGGATGATGCTGTAGATGTCTTCGCTGCCGTTTGCTTGCTTGCTGGAGATGGAGTCGAGCAGCATCTGTGCCTTCGCCAAGCGGTTTTGGTCGAGGTAGAGGTCGATGAGTTGGTTCTGGTAGCCGAGCAGGCCCTGAGGGCCCTGGTTGCCTTCGGGGTGATTGCGGACAAGTTCGATCTGATGAAGCAAAATGGCCTCATGCGATTGCTCGGCGAGCCACGGCTCCCGGCTGAGATCTTCGAGAATCTGGTTCGGGTCGGCGGCCGAATTTGCGACTGTAATGATGAAGTTTGCGCCTTCTTCGGGTGTGGCTGAGGCTTTGTAAATTGCCTTGAGGAGTTCGTTGGAGCGATAGTTGCCGTTATTTGCAAGGTACGGTCCAAGAATGGTTTCAATCTCGGGACGGCAGGTCGCTGTGAGGTGGTACTCGCCAAGATGCCGGGTGACGGTTTCGAGCGAAGTAAACCAGGACTCCGGGTACATGGCGTGCTGTTGCATACGGCTGAGGATGGCAAGGGATTGGCGCCAGTGGGTGAGAGCCTCGTCGTGCCGGTTGGCGCGGTAGAGACTGGTCGCGAGTTCGTCTTCGATGGCAGGGTCGGAGGGAGAAAGTTCCAGGGCGTGGTCGTACTCGGTGACTGCCGCGCTTACATTGTGGGCTTCGGCGTAGGTACGGGCGAGGTTGAGGTAAGCAGTGGGAGATGCCGGAGAGCCCTCGAGCTCGCCTGGGAGAAAGTCTTCGGCGTCGGGTAGAGGCTGGGCGGAATCATGCACGGTGGCGAGGAAGATTCCGTAGCGGCTGGCGTAGTAGAAGAAGGCGTCGCCGGTGAGCTGGCGCGAAGGGTCGGCGGCAGTAGCGAGCCGTCCGGCGATGGTGGAATTGGCCGCGAGCGATTGATTGAAGTCAGCCAGATTGACGGGGCCCGTCGTGGGACCGGCGAAGTAGGTTTGGACCAGGGATGCCGAGGCTGGACGCCACACCGGATTGAGCGATTGCCCGCGATTAGCAACGGCGGCCAGAGCTTGTGCCTCGGAGGCGTGGGCGACTGCGTAGTTGAGGGCGGCATCGGCGAGTTTGGTATTGCTGTTGGAGGCGAGCGCCGTGAGGGCGGCGGGATCGCTACGCAGAAGGAGGTCGAAGAAGCGGTCGCGAAGCTGGGAGTTGTCCCCGAGCACAAGGGCGCGTGTGAGGCGGGTTTCGTCGGGAGTGTCGCCGGCGTCGCGGAAGGCCTGCGCGGCCTGGGTCAGGATGGGGTCGCGCTGCTCCGGCAGGAGGCGAGCTGCGTAATCTTCGAGGGTGTGGGCGAGTTCGGAGAACTGCAGGCGGGACTGCTGGAGGACTGCATAGGCGTCCACCGTAGAGTGATTGATGTCCCCGGTGAGCAGGCTCTGTTTACGCCAGTCGGCTTCGCGATCGGCGAGGCCGGCGGCGGCGGCGACCTGAATGGCAAGTTCCGGGTTGGAGTTGGGCTGGATGGAGTCGTGGAGCTTGTCCAGGGTCAGGGCGAAGGCTTGTTTTTGCTCCGGTGTGTAGTAGGTCTGGACAGCTTGCCCGAGGGCGCTGATTGCGGTTTTGAGAGTCTGGTCGGCAGCCTGGCGGTGCTGCGTGGCGAAGTTCAGACGGAAGCCGGCGGCCTCATCTCCGGTGATATTTTCGCGGGCGAGTTCGGCTGCGAGGACGGAGGGCGAGGTTGCGGAGGCTTCGGCTGCACGGCGCGCGGCGATGAGGGTGGCGAGGGCCCGGTCGGCCTGTCCTGCGCGGGTGAGAATGCGGGCGTATGTGACAGCACCGGTCTCCGGCTGCGGGTAGGTGTAGACAGTGGACGGGGTGAGGAGGTCGGGTCCAGCGAGGACCACGCCTTGCTCGGCAAATGTGCGGGCTTCCGTCAGGAGGTTCCAGCTTTCAAGTTGCACTGCAACCGTGAAGAAGTCGCTGGCGGCTTTGGCGTGGCCGTCGATATAGGCGGCCTGGAGTGCTTTGACCGCATCTGCGGGGCGTTGCTGGCGGGCGCGCAACTCCGCGAGGCGGACCATCCAGGAGGGATCGTGGTAGGTGAGCAGGTAGAGCCTCTGGTAGTCGGCGGCGGCGAGTTCCGATTGCGCAGAATCGGTCTGGCTGAGGCGTGTTTCGATGTCGGCGCGCGCGGTATACAGGTCGACGCGATCCTTGCGAATGTTGATCGCGATCGAGTAGGCGGATTCGGCTGCCGGAAGGTCATCGAAGGTGGCTTCGGTCGTGGCAAGCAGGACCATGAAGCGGGAATCGCTTGGGGATTGCCTGACTGTGGTGCGCAGGAAGTCGAGAAGCTGCGGCTGGCGGCTGTGTTTAAGGGCGTAGAGGGCGGCTTCCTGGCCGAGGTTTGCGTCTTCGGGGAATGCGGAGAGCAGCGCAATGTACTGATCGGTTGCGCCGGGGAAGTCATTGAGCCGGGTGAGTGCGGGAATGAGGCCGCGGCGCAGGAGTGCGATGTCCTGCTTGCGCGCGTCGGCTGTTAGATCGGCAGCGCTGCGGGCAGCGTCAAGTCGGGCGAGATAGAACTGTTTCAGGCCGGCGTCGTCGCGCGCACGAGCATAGCTGGTGGCGATGATATCGAGGACACGGGCGTCGTAGGGAGTCTGTACGAGCAGGCCAAGCGCCAGCGTGCGGGCCTGCGCGGTGTCGTTGGCGTCGTTGGCGCGGTTGGCGGCTTCGAGCGTGAAGTCGCGGGCCAGCGACGGCGTTGCAGCATTCGCAGCATCGAGCAGGGTGGAGATGGCGCGCGCAGGCTGGTTGGTTCTCGCATAGAAATCCGTGGTGGCCCGGACAACTCCGAGGATGCGTGGGTTGGCCGCGTGGACGGAGTCGATGATCCGGGCGGCTGCTGGAATGTCGTCATGGGATTCCAGCGAATGGACGAGCGAGTATTGGAGTTCAATCTTCTGCACCGGATCCAGGGTCAGCACGGATTGTTTGGCGAGGGCGCGCTCGTAAACCGGGGTAAGACTACGGGCCTGGGCAAGTGCGCCGACGGCAGCGGCCTCGTCGAGCGTAGAGGCGCGGTCGAGGGCCTGGTTGAAGAGAGCAGTAAGCAGCGGGGTGAGTTCGGGGGCATGATGCTGCGCAGCAAGGACGTCAGCACGGAGAGTAAGCGCAGCAGTGTTGGCGGGGTTGTCGGCTACGGCTTTCGCGGTCGCGGCGTCGACGCTCGCTTTGGTGGTTGCACGGGTCGCAAGTTGGACCAGGCGCGCGTTGGATTCTTCAGAACCGAAGAAGCTCTGCGCCGTGGAACGGAAGTTGCTGTCGCCTGCGTCGGAGGGCGGCTTGAGCCACGCATCGATTACGCCCAGCGCAGAATCGAAGTGGGGAGGAATTTCTATAGGCTGGATGACGGCATTGGTGTACTCGGCGACGGCTGCCGAAAGGTTGTGACGGTTTTCTTCGATGGCGCCTGCCTCGTATCCAAAGAGCGTGGGCGAATGGAAGCGGGTGCGGGCGGCGGAGACCTCGGCGAGGGCAGCGTCGAATTGGAAGTAATCCCAGAAGATGGTGGAACTGGTGAGGAAGCCCTGGGTCGAACCAGGGTGAAGTTCGGGAATGCGGTGCCAGTAGGGCGCAGCAGATACAAGGTCTTCGCCACCTGTGCTGGTGGCCTCTGCATAAAGGTCTCCGAGCGTGGCAAGGCGGTCCGGACTGTCGGGTGCGGCAGAAAGAAGGTTCTGTTCGAGGGCTACAGCGCGCAGGGTGGAGGCAGGCCCGGGGTCGAGGTAGGCGAGCGAACGATAGAGCGAGACGGCCTGGTCGCCGATGTCCGCGTCTGCGGGGTAGAGATCTGCAACGGAGCCAAGAAGTGGAGCGGCTTGTTCGAAATGAGAGGTGAAGAGTTCGATCTCAGCTTGCTCGCGGAGAGCGGCGGGGTTTGAGATGCCGGAATTCGACTGAGATGTGGAAGCCTGGCGATTGAGGGATCCGAGTTGGGACAGTTCGGCCCGGAGCTTTCCGGTACGGCTGAGGCAGGCGAGGAATTCGTCGCGCAGATCGTCGGATTCCCACCATTGGCGGCGAAGAAGGGCTTCGTAAGCGGCGGTGTCGCGGGTGGCGGTTGCCTGATAGGCGTTGAGCAGGTTGCGCGTAAAGACGAGGTCGTGGGGGAAACGTATGGCGGCGTACAGGTTCAATTCAAGCGCGAGTTGCGGGCCGATGGGTTGGGTGGGATTGACGTTCGCAAAGAAACGATCCAGGTCGGTCCCGGAAAAGATATCGGTGACCTGTCGCGTGAGCGTGGCGAAGGCTTCACGCTTCTGCTCACGAAGGTAGAGGCGGGCGAGTTTGTCATAGTACGAGGGTTGCTGGAACTTCGCAAGGGCCTGCTGGTAGATATGCTCCTGCTGCGCGGAGAGGTTGTTTTGCTGAAAGAATGTGGCGAGCCGCTCATAGAGAAGCGGGTCGTTGGGGTTGCGGTCGAGTTGGGCCCGCAGGACGGTGAGCGCGCGGGGGAGTTGGCCAGTAGCAGTTAGGCGGCCGAGGTAGCGGTCGAGAACGCTGGCGTAGGCCGTGCCTTCGGGGAGCGATCTGCGGGTGGGAAGCTGCGCGAGGCGCTGGGAGTTGAGCTGCTGAGCAGCGTTGGCGTCACTGTTGACCGAGTCGGGGTCCTGCACTCGGACATAAAAGTTCACCGTGCCGGGTTCGGGAGCGGGCGGAGGTGCCGATGCTGAGGAGGTCAGGGGCAGGCCAGCGGTTTTAACGGCGAGTTCATTGAGTTGGGATTCGTAGAGGGCGAACTCGTCGGCGGTGTCGTTCTCACGAGCATAGGCATCGGCCATGAGGGTCGCCACATCAAGACGCTCGGAGGCCGATGGGAAGGATGCGAGGAACTCTTTGCCGGCGGAGACGACAGTTGCCGGTTCGCCATACTGGGAGAGCGCGCGAATGAGTTTGGCGTGGAGCCCGGGTCGCTCGGGTGCGTTGGGAAAGCGCTTATCCAGATCGGCGAGAAGCTCTGCAGCCTTCGATCGATGGAAGTAGCTTTGAGCCTTGGAGGTCTCAGACTGGAATTCGGATTCAGGGCGATCGCCATTGAGCCAGAGCGAGAGGATACCGTTCCAATAGCCGGGGCCCTGGTCCAGGGTGGCAATATCGCGATATAGCGTAAGGTTCTGGGAACCAATAGCAAGCGGTTGCTCGGGGGCTTCGAGAAGGATGTCAACGAGGCCGGAGAGACCATACTGTGCGGCGGGTTCACCGTTGGGCACTTCGCCCTGCGTCGAAGCCAGGGCGTAATCGTAGCGTGCGGATTCCGCGTATGAATGGATGACCTGGCTGAGAGCCGCCAGGGTGTAGAGATCGGCAGGTGTCCAGGCTGCGTTGCGAGCGTCACGAGCAATACGGAAGGCGTCAAGTGTCTGCCGAGCGGAATCGATCCGTCCCGATTGCTGGTCATAGTAGAAGATTCGGGCCAGTGCATTGAGGGCTTCGGGGCCATCAGGGTGCGCGGCCAGCTGTTCGCGGGCCTCGGAGACAAAAGCGCGCTGGCGGTGAGTCTGATCGAGCAACGAAAAGTAAGACTGGATTAGCTCCATGGGCCAGAGCGGCTGGAAGGCATGGTCGTAGACGGCGAGGGCTGCGTCAATGTTGCCGCGGCGAAATTCGAGAAGGGCCTGAGCGCGTATGGGAAAGACCTTGTCCTGTGGAAACTGCCGTCCATAGCGCTCGATAAGGGCTTCGGCGGCGGGCCAATCGTGTTGGTCGAGCTGAAACTGCAGGAAGGCAGCATAGACGGCGGGTTGGTCGGGATATCGAGTGACGAAGTCGCTGAAGATGGAGGCGGTTTGCGTTGCCGGCAGACCTTGTTGGTAGATAGTGCCGAGAATGCGTTCGAAGGCGAGCCACGAGCGCTGGCCGGTGGGAGCGATGTAGTCTTCCGAGGGAATGGGTGGTGCTGTAGCCACTTCCCTGAGAGTTGCGATCTCCTGCGGAACCAGCAGACGGCGCTGATAGAAGTCTGCAAGTTCAAGCTTGGCAGCGATGGGATCCGGGGCGTGGTCAACGTAAAGCTTCCAGTCCGATTCGGCAGCAACCTCGTTCAGGGATTGCTCGTCGGCGCGGGCGCGAAGCTGGTAGAGTTCCGCGTTGTCAGGATTGGTGGCGATGAGTTGAGCGAGTTCGGTCTGGGCCTCTTTTGGTGGACGTGGGTAGAGGGCCTGAACAGCGGGGAGCTGCATCGCGCGATAGAGAGCGGACTCGATAGTCGAGGCACCGACGATGTGCTGCATCCAGGATGGGAGGGTTGCGTTGGCTGTTACAGTGAGTCCGCCGAGAATGATGCCGGCACAGAGAATGCACCGTCTGTCCATCTGTCGCGCTGACAACCACACCCTGCGCAATGCTTCAGGGAATGACATCGATGGAAACCTCCTGACTGCCCAGATTGTGGGCAATGTCTTCGGCGGTGACCGTGAGGGTGTAACGACCAATGGGGAGATCGCTGGGGATGGCGAGGCTGCCGGTGTTGATCTGGGCGCGGGCGTTCCAATGGAGGGTCGCTGGGGCAATGCCATCGATGTGGGCGGTAAGGGTCCGAGTAGAAGATGAAGCGGCGGCGCGAATGTCGAGGGTCTCACCACGGTGAGCGCTGGTTCGCGGAAGTTGGAGTTTGACCACGGGTGGGGTACTGGCAATGACGAAGGTTTTGACTTCGCGGTAGGTGTTGCCGTGGGTATCCCGGAGAATGAGCCGGACGCTGTAGGTGCCGTCCTTCATCTCCGGTGGAGCGAGAAAACGAGTCTCCCATAGGCGGTTGGCCTCATCGCATGGCGCCTGCAAATCTTCGCTGGCGAGGTGCCGGAGCGGTTTGGTGAGCCCGAATGGAAAGAGCGCGATGACGGATGTGATCTCAGCGTCGGTACGGACGCGCAGAACGGGATCGCCGGGACGGATGACCCGGGGGCGTAGGAGCGAACGGGGAACGGCGAGGAAACTTGTGTAAGGGGTAACGAATTTGTAGCGGCGCGAGAGCCGGATGATCTCATCGATGGCGGCTTCCGATTCGCCTTCGCTGTCAATCTGGGCGAGGAGGGCGTTGACGCGGGCCTGCGCCCAAAGACGTGGAAGCTGGGGATGAGCGGGGTCACTTGCCGGGAGTGGGGTTTGGGCTGCGGCGTTGAGCGGGATTCCGTCGCGATTTGCATGCAGGGTAAGGGTGAGCGGCGTCGGGGAGGGTTGATACTGGCCGACCCACTGGGCAATTGATCCGGGGTAGATCGCATCGTCGAGCGGGTAAACAAGCGATGTCTGGGCGGCTGGTGAGGGGGTGAGAGTTATTCCAGCGACGGGGTTGCGGGTGAGCTTGGAGATCCAGGACTGGAGATGGAAGTCGACCGGCTCGGTGGAGAGGACCGGCTCGAGAAAGCCGTTATTTTGGGCCAGTTTGCGGAGAAGTGGAATGTTGGCATCGTCGCCGACGGCAAAGACATCGGTCTGTGGCTGATGCGAAGACTGCTTCCAGAGAGTGGCGTAGCGAGCGGCAATCTTGCCGCCGATCACCGTCTCTCCACGGTCGGAGCCTCCGTCGGAGAAGATCGCGAGGGACGTGTTGGGCTGAGTGGATTGGGCGAGTGCGGCAGTGAGTGCTTTGAGCAGGTCTGTTCCGCCTCGAAGCTTACTGGAACGAACGAACTCCAGTGCCTGCCGGATCGATCCGGGTGTAGCGGCGACGGGCTGCGGCTGGAAGGCTGCCACTTTCTGGTTGAAGAGAAGGATGTTGAAGTGGTCGGCTGGTTTGAGTGTGCGAAGGGTGGCTTCGAGGGCGGCGTAGCTGCGTTCGAGTTTCTCCCACTGCATGGAGAGGGAGTTGTCGAAGAGCAGGATGACGGTGCGGGGCGGGGCTTGGGTGGGGGACGTGGATTGGTCAATGCTCTGTGGATTGGCGAGCAGGAGTTGCGCCTCGAAGAAACCCGGTTCGGGGGCGGTCGAGCGCTGTGCAGCAACATGTTCACCGGCGGTTGGGAGCGGCGTGTGTGGGTCGCGGTGAGTGATGATCTCGAGCTTGTCGGCGGATGATTGCGAGAGAAGCCAGGTGGCCCCGAAGTCTTCATCAAACGAAAGATCGGAGGCGCTGAAAGTTCCTTCGACGGTATGCGTGTCGCTGGTCGTGAGTGTTAGGGGAAGCAGCTTGGATGTCGCAGTGAAGGCCTCGAATGGATGCGCGGAGCGAAGTATGAAGTGGAGGTTAAAGTTTCGGGCGGATTGCTGTTGGCCGGCATCGGGCTTTAGTGGGAGGTAGAAGGCTTGCTTGAAGCTCGATGCGGTAATGCGCTCGTGGTATTCGATCTCTATGCGCTTGGTGCCGAAAGCTGGTATGGGGACGATCTTTGCCGTGAACAGCGAGGTGGTGCGGGGGTCCTTGTTGTCGCGCTCGCCGGCTTCGAGCAGTCCGGGGTCGACGGCCTGGAGGCGCGCCTGATCGTAGACCTGCTCAGCGCGTTTGCGCTCCAGAATGACGGCTGGGATACGCACCGCGCCGTCCCAAACGGCGAAGTCGGAGACTGTAGACCCACTGGGAAGCGCAAGGCGGTAGGCGCCCTCTTCGATGTTTGGAGTGTGGTTGGTGAATATCTGAACGATGGAGACGTGTGCGTCGCCATTGTCGATTGTGATATCCACGCGCATCTCGTCGAGCGAAAGGATCGATGGATCGGGCGCTTGTTTATCGCGGGGCGTAAGTGTGCCGGAGTCGGGCCTGGCCGGAACCGTAAAGCAGACGAGAACCAGCAGAAGTGTGAGGGCCTTCATGGGATGTTTGCCTCGGGAATCCGGACGAGGCCGTTTTCTGTGCCAATGTAGATCTCGCCAGCACGGGAGGCGAAGGCAGTGACATTAAGTGAAGGAAGGCCGCTGGTGATCGCGGACCATCTTCCTGAAGAGACGGAATATACAAGCAGGCCATGGCCGAGGGTGCCGGCGTATATGTGTGAGGAGGTAGCGAAGACGGCGTTGGGGTTGATGACCAGATCGCTCGGTGTCCCTGCAGGCACCTCGATAGGGGCGAAGTGTCCCTGGCTATCGAGGGTTTCGAGGCCTGCACCATACGTGCCAACGAGCACGGTGGAATCTGGCATTGGGAGGAGAGCTGTGATCCAGTTGTGTCCGAGGGCTGAATTGGTGACTGTGAGATTGCGCTGGACAGTGTTCGATTTGAGGATAGAAATGCCGCCGAGGGTTCCGGCGATGAGTTCGTCGGAACTACCGCCGGAAGCCAGCGTGTAGACATGGTTGTTGACGAGCCCCTGAAAGGCATAGAGGCTTTCTGTGCCGGATGGGCCAATGAATGTAATGCCGGCCGGGGTGGCAAGGGCAGTGCCAGTGCTCGTGAAGGCAACGTCGGTGACGTGATCGGAGATGAGACCGTCGCGATGGGTTAGGGTTTGCCGCGGAATGCCCTGAGCGTCGAAGAGGACGAGGCCATTGGCTGTGGCGGCGGCAATGGTGTGGCGTTGCGGATCGAGCACCAGGCGGTTGATGCAGAAGAGATGATCGTCTTCGAGGTGGCGAGTGGCGCCTTCCGGGCTGAGGAGGTCAATACCATGGTCGAAGAAGCCGACGTAAAGAGTGCCATCAGGCGCGAAGGCCAGGGCAGAGATATTGCGGTCGGCGAGGGCCCCGGGTTCAGGTGGGAATGCCGGTATCCAACCTCCGCCGGTTCTGCGAAGAAGCGTGCCGCCGGCCAGGGCGTAGAGTGCGTCGCGAGACGAAAGAAAGGCGTCGACTCGCTGGGATGATGGGCTTTCTGGGCCTGCAGAGATCGAGGTACGGAGGAGGCGCGGACGGTTCCCCAGTGGGACCTCCTGGATTCCCTGATCGAGGGTGCCTATGGTGAGTTGGTGTTCGTCGAGTGCAAGGGCATGACTGAATACCCCCTGAGCGAGGGTGCGAACCGGACGAAACGATGGAGCATTGAGGTCGAACTCGGCGGTGCCGACAGGGGTCCCGACGTAGGCGTGAGCTGAACCCTGGCCGGGGGACACAGCGATTGACTCGACTTGGTCGTCGGGCAGACCGGAGCTTGAGTCGACGTGGTCTACAGTGCCGGCATGGACGAAAAAGACGCCGGAGTTACGCGTGCCGATGAGGAAGGATGCGGAGTCGACGGCAGCCAGGGCGGTGACCTGGAGCGATGCTGGATTAATGTTGGGGAGGGAAAAGCGAAAAGGCGTCAGGGTGGCGCCGTTATAGAGAAGAACGCCGCGATGGCGGGTCCCAAGGAGTACATCCCCAGTTGCTAGCGGAGCAAGCGCGGTGAGGTCGCGCGCTTCGGAGTCGGTGGGAATGAGCTGGTGGATTGTTGGCAGTGCGTGGGTGTTCGGCTCGAGCAGCAGCAGTCCCGCACCGCTGGTGGCAAGGAGAAGTTGCGGTTCGCTGGTACCGCGGAGACGAGTGCTGGCAATACCAACGATGGCAGCGACGGGAAGCTCAAAGCCTGTGCGGAGGTTAAGGCGGGAGGCGCCATCTGAGTTGATGATGGTGAGGCCGGATTGCCCGGCGAGGTATAAGGCGTCGGCGAAGAAGGCCCCAGTAGTGTAATCGGGGCCTGAGGCGACGGATTCAGACCCGAGGCTTGAAGCCTGGCTGGATGATGGATCAAGGGTGCGAAGTGTAAAGGCGAGTTGGCCTTCGCTGGCGGCGGCTTGAGTGGCACGATTGAGAGCCCGGCGGGCGCTGAATACGACTGCTAGCGTGATCGTCAGCACAAGGACAAGAGGGATCACTAAAAGCAGAAGCCGTTTCGTCCTTCTGGGGCCGCTGGTAGAGTGCGGGAATTCCATTGCGGGTTCAAACCTTCACTTCGCCGAAATACGAGATGGCAAAGTTGACACAGCTTAGCACAATCCCCGATGCGAATATATCAACCGGGTCGAGCGTGTAGTCGACCTCGCCGTTGCCGCCCGACGGGTCCTGGACGGCCTCGCTGGTGAGCCGGTAAATGCCGTCGTAGTTCCAGGTGAGCGTGCGTCCGGTCTGCTCCGTCGCGCCGGTGCGGTTGCCCGTGGCACCGAGCTGGTAGCTGTAGCTGGAGACTGGCGTGGAGCTGGTCGTCGTCGCCGTGTTGAGCGAGGTGAGCCGGTTGAGGCTGTCGTATTGGATGGTGGACTGCAACTTGTTGGGATAGGTGACGGTGACCAGGTTGCTGGCCGTGTCGTAGGCGTAGATGGTGGTGTTACTGTCTGCGGGCAGGTTGTTGTCTACCACCGTGCTGAGCCGGTTGAGGGTGTCGTAGGTGTAGGCCATGGACGCGCCGTTCAAGCTGGACGAGTAGATGGACGCAACATTGCCCGCCAGGTCGTAGGTGTAGTTCAGCGTCCCCTCCGGCGTGATCAATATTTCCATGTCTCCCATCTCTGAAAATCCAGACATGGGCCACCCAATCATTTTGGGTCAGTCGGACCTGGGCCACCCGCCACCCGGTGGCGCCTGATAAAGAAGGTCGGGGTTTGTGTAGCAACAAACAATACAATCGACAATGCTACACCGATGATTTTCAGCTGTTCAAGAACTCCGAGTAGCACATTCGGACAGATCACTAACGGAATTAAGTACCACCGCGGTAGATCAACAGCTTTAAGACGGACGTCTATCCGCGAAATCCAAGCGCCCAGGACACAATAACATGTAAGTGCTTCGACAAAACCCCATGCGAAGCTGCCTATTGTTATGTTTCTGAAATAAGCAGGGGTTAATATGCCCCATATAACGGCATAAATTATGAGTAGAATCGCATCAGTCGGTCCCTTGATGACCTGCTTTTCATCGCCACTTTTAATCATCGTCTCTCCAGTCAATGAAATCAGTTGATGTCAATTTCAACCTGTCCTATGAAACATCAACAAGCAACACGTACTACGGTAACATTCAGCACGCTGGCAATTAGCCGGTGAGCCGTTGGATTAAGCAGCAAATGAAAGACACGCTAAATCAGGCCGCAGAGGCCAGCTCCTCCCGTTCCAGCCCCCGCTGCACTTACTGCAAGGACGGGGTGAGTTGCCCAGAGCAATTATACCGCTATGGCCGTAATAGCACCTGCTATGAACCTGCAAGCAAATTGCTGAACCACTTTCTTAGCAACGAATACTGCAACCGTCTCAGCAATAATTGCAAAACCCTCCCAATCTTTCCCGTTTCGGTCAACTAAGTTAACCGGATCGCCGCCAGCATAGAGATACTTGTGCAGCGTCGTCGGATCTATGGTATTTCCGTCCAGCGGATCGCGGCTGAGAAATCGGCCGGTTTGGGGGTTGTAGTAGCTGGCGCGGAGGTAGTAGAGGCCGAGGTCGGGGTCGTATTGTTCGCCGCGGTAGAGGTAGTTGTTCGGCGTGGGGCCGGGTGAGCTGAGCAGGTTTCCGAAGGCATCGTAATTATAGCTATCTGTTATGCCACCGGCGAGACTCGTCAACTGGCGTACACTTCCGAAACCATCGTAGCCATAGAAGCTGGGCGTCCATGTGCCCTGGATGGGCTGATTCTCGCTGATGCGCTGCAGGCCGTAGGTGTAGGTGCGCTGGACTACGGTGTTGACCGACTCCTCGAAGACCTGCGGCAGGCCGGTTGGGTTCACGTCGTCCTCCATACGGTATTGCGTCCTTACTCCGCCGACCTACCCTCACTTTAGCGGCGGGTCAGGGGCGGGACTCCCGGCTTCATGAGGCGAAAACGTCAGCCTGTCAGCCCGACGTCTCCTCCAGGCACGTATGCCCTCCACCACGGCAAGGATCGCGCAAAAGACAGAGAGAATCGCGAGGAACACAACCATCCAACTTGAGACCCTGGCTCGTTCTTTAATAGCCAATATGAGCACAATTATTGTACTTAACAGCAAAGACGGCCATGCCGTACTAATGCGACGTGATAATAACATTACCGGTAAATATAATGCTAGTAACACTACGCAAACAGACGTAAGAATTGGATTGGGACCTAAAAAGCCGAGTACCAATGCCACTGTCAGAGAGACCGCAAGCAATATTATAGCTGCGCGTTGAAACCTAGTAGAACTATTCCAAAACATATAGTGTTCCTCCAGCCGCATAGCTATAACGTAGATGCAAACACTGCTACTGACCCCAGGCAGACTCCTTCTAGTCCAAACAGGTTCCTCCACTGATACGCAGAAGGGAACTTCGGATTATCTAAAAAGTTAGGGCCAATTGCCTCATACAGTTCATTTAAAAAAATACTACAGCTAGCAATTGCAACCACTGCCGAACCAACTCTAAGTAGTAATATGGCCTCTTCTGTCATGCTTCGTCCGCGCGGATCGATTGCGTTAACCGGGTCTCCGCCTGCGTAGAGGTACTTGTGCAGGGTTGCTGGGTCTTTGACGTTTCCATCTGCTGGATCGCGTGACATGAAGCGGCCGGTTTGGGGGTTGTAGTATCTGGCGCGAAGATAGTACAGCCCTAAGTCTGAATCGTACTGTTCACCTCGGTAGAGATAATTATTTGGTGTTGTTCCTGTTGAGCTGAGTAGATTTCCAAACGCATCGTAGTTATAAGTGTCCGTTACGGTAGCGGACAGATTCGTCAACTGGCGTACGCTTCCGAAACCGTCATACCCATATAAGCTCGGAGTCCATGCGCCGCTGATTGATTGAGCTTCGCTGATGCGCTGCAGGCCGTAGGTATAGTTCAGCGTCCCCTCCGGAGTCAGCGTAACCATCCTCACTTTATTGGCGGGTCATGGGTGGCTACCGGCCACTCGCTGTTCGCGTAATTTCACAAACACTTTACGCAAAAGATATAGAAACCAGATTGCAGCAGGGATGGATACGAGAAAACGCGATACAACCCTCAGATCCGTCGCTATAATTACGGCACAGAAACATGACCAACAAAGGGACATCACAGCATACCGAGCAACGGAGTGTTTTCCATTCTCCTGGCATAATAAAGCCAAACCGTATCCTATCATAAGAAACAGTATAATGAAATGCGTTTCTTCTGTGTTTCTAACTGAAATGACACGAACTGCTGCAATAACACATATCGTTATCGCAGCACACAGCAATGGCAATTCAATCTTCTTAAATAAATCTTTCATGGTAAATCCTCATACTATCGAAAATGTCAATCGCACCTACATTGAAACAACACATATATTCGATATAGTTACGGAGTTCATATCTATTTCCCACTCATAATACCCATTAGGCAGACAGTTATGGGTATTGGCAAGCTATAAGCTACGCCGCGTTCTAGCGTAATCTCATACAAAACTACTGTGAGTAGGGTTGTTGCAACAGCCTCAAAGCATTTATCAATGGCTTTCCCGAGACTATCAACTGCAACATCGATTACAGTTTCCTTTGAACCTCCTTGTATAAGGGCATTCTCGAACATGACCTCACGACCCATCGGATCGATTCCGTTGATCGGATCGCCATTCGCGTACAAGTACTTATGAAGTGCTCTCGGGTCTGTAGGTATTCCATTCAAATCGAGCGGAATACCGTCAACTGGATCGCGACTCAGAAACCTTCCCGTCTGTGGATTGTAGTAACGGGCGCGGAGGTAGTAGAGGCCGAGGTCGGAGTCGTACTGTTCACCTCGGTAGAGGTAGTTGTTTGGCGTGGGGCCGGGTGAGCTGAGCAGGTTGCCGAAGGCATCGTAATTATAGCTATCTGT